>VFQR01000064.1_pt1 | contig 261266 bp, 233 predicted proteins | sample 3512321 | NCBI WGS metagenome assembly VFQR01 (sample SAMN10412374, study PRJNA504923) | tailings metagenome | isolation source: Relicate 3 Philex TSF1 revegetated site | place: Philippines: Tuba, Benguet | collected 2017-08-29 | reverse complement strand
ACGATGATGTCGTTCCAGAGGCGCGCCTCGAGGTGGCTCTCCATCTTGGGCAGGTAGAAGTACGGCCCGGAGCCCTTCGCGAGCAGGTTCTTCGCGTTGTGGAGCATGTAGAGCGAGAAGTCGAAGATGCCGGCGGAGACCGGGTCGCCGTCGACCGTCACGTGCTTCTCGAGCAGGTGCCAGCCACGGGGACGCACGAGCAGCGTGGCCAGGTTCTCGCCGAGCGCGTACTCCTTACCCTTCTGGGAGAAGGAGATCGTGCCGTCCACGGCGTCGCGCAGGTTGATCTGACCCTGGAGCGTGTTCTCCCAGGTCGGGGTGTTCGAGTCCTCGAAGTCGGACATGAACACCTTCGCACCCGAGTTGAGCGCGTTGATGATCATCTTGCGGTCGACCGGGCCGGTGATCTCGGCGCGGCGGTCCTGCAGGTCGGCCGGCGCCGGGGCGACCTTCCACGACGGGTCGTCGCGGATCGCCTTCGTCTCCGGGAGGAAGTCCGGCAGCTCACCGGCGTCGAGGCGCGCGGCGCGCTCCTCACGGGCGGCGAGCAGCTCCCTGCGGCGGGGCTCGAACGCGCGGTGCAGCTTCGCCACGAGTACGAGCGCCTCCGGGGTGAGGATCTCCGCGAACTCCGGAGTGACCTCGGCGCTGATCTGGACTCCCTCGGGCAGGGTTATCGTGCTCATGGCGTGTGTTGCACCTTTCTTCGTCGCGGCAACCCCCGGAGACTACCGGCCCACGCCAGGTTCAGGCGGCCCCGGGGACCTGGGCCACGAGTACCGTGGCGACCAGGACGACGACCAGCGAGAGGGTGAGCTCGACGGCGGCGGTGCGGCGCACGAGGCGCAGCGTCGGCAGGTTCGGCCGCGAGATGCGGGCCACCGCCGCGGTGATCTTCCGCTCGTACAGGGCGATCATCCCGATGGGGATCAGCAGGGCCAGCTTGATGAGGATCGAGCGCCCGTAGGCCGTGTCCCAGAGCTGGGCCGGGTCGCTCAGCTCGCCCAGGGTGCGCACCACGCCGGTCACGATCGCGACCGCCACGGCCAGCAGGGCGACGCGCGAGAAGCGGGTCAGGATGCGGCCGGCGACGACCGGCCCTGCGGCCGGGTCGACCCGCGGCAGCCGCCAGAGGGAGATGGCGAGCAGCGCCAGGCCGCCCAGCCACACGGCGACGGCGGCCACATGGACCAGGTGGGCTCCGACCTGCAGGGCGGGGAGGTCGGTGACGCTCGCGTGGCCCTGGGCGGCCACCGCCCCGAGCACCGCGCCGAGCAGGGCGGCCATCGCCGCGGCCGCCCACCAGGGCCCGGCGGCCTGCGGCGCGCGGGTGTCGCGGCCGCTGCCGTACTCGCGCAGGAAGAGCACGCAGCCGAGGGCGAACAGCCCGAACAGCAGCGCCCCGCGCAATTGGACCAGCGAGCCGAACCGGGTGTCTCCGAGCACCTGGGAGATGCCCTCGGCGTCGCCCAGGGCCTCCCACACGCCCACCCCGAGCAGGCTCGCGCTGTGCACGACCAGCAGGTAGCCCTCGGCCAGCATCGAGCCCACCGCGAGGGCGCCGAAGCCGATCCAGAACGCGTCGCGGCCCCAGCCGAGCACGGCCTCCCGCTCCCGCTCCGGGCGGCCGTCGAGCGCCTCGCGGGTGGCGGGCGCCCACACGAGCCACCGGAAGGCGATGAGGCCCAGCAGCCCGCCGAGGCCGACGATCTCCAGGAAGCGGGACGAGGTGCCCCAGGCCCCGGTCTCGGTGGGCCCGCCGCCGCCCGAGGAGAGCACCGGCTCGCCGAGGGGTCCATCGCCCACGCCGAACACGAACACCCCGGGGATGACGTGGCTGTCGGCCCCCACCACCGAGAACCGGACGGTGTACGTGCCGTCGTCCAGGCCGCTCCGCAGGGGGACGACGACCACGCTGCCGTCCGACCCGGGGCCCGCGGGGCCGGACGAGACGACGGTGCCCCCCTCGTCCACGACCTCCGCATCCTCGCCCCGCAGCAGCTCCACGGGCTCGCTGAACACGAGCGTCACGGCGCCGGGGGGCGTGTCGAGCGAGGATCCGGCGGCGGGGGTGCTCGACTCGAGCACCGCGTGGGCGGACGCGGTGGCCGCCGCCGTGAGGAACGCCGCGCAGGCGAGGACGGCGATCAGGAGGCGGCGCACCCGTCCGATGCTGTCGATGAGGGGTCCCGGGCGCAACCGGAGGGGGCGGCGCGCGAGGTGGTACCGTGGCCCCGGATCCGGGCCGGGGCGCCCGGGAGTGGAGCCAGCCAGGAGGTCCCGTGCCCGAGCTCCTCGAGGGGAAGACCGGCCTCGTCGTGGGCGTCGCCAACAAGCGCAGCATCGCCTGGGCCATCGCCCGGCGGCTGGACGAGGCGGGCGCACGCCTCGTGCTGACGTACCAGGGCGAGCGCACCGAGGGCGAGGTCCGCAAGCTCGCCGAGACGCTGTCCACCCCGCCGGCCGCGGTGCTCCCGCTGGACGTGCAGGACGACGCCGAGGTGGCCGCGTCGGTCGCGGCGGCCGGGGAGGCGCTCGGGGGCATCGACATCCTGGTGCACGCGGTCGCGTACGCGAAGCCGGAGGACCTGGGCGGCCGGTTCGTGGACACGACCCGCGAGGGCTTCCACCTGGCGCTGGACGTGTCGGCCTACTCGCTCGCGGCGCTCGCGCGCGAGGCGGAGCCCCACATGCGGGCGCGCGGCGGCGGCTCGATCATGGCGCTGTCGTACATCGCCGCCGACCGCGCGGTGCCCGGCTACAACGTCATGGGCGTCGCCAAGTCGGCTCTCGAGTCGATCGTGCGCTACCTGGCGTGGGACCTCGGCGACGGCGGCATCCGCGTCAACGCGATCTCGGCCGGTCCTGTGCGGACCCTGGCCGCGCGCGGCATCCCGGGCTTCGGGACGATGGCGGACTCCATCAACTCCCGCGCCCCGCTGCGCCGCGAGATCACCCAGGACGAGGTGGGCGACGTCGCGCTCTTCCTGGCCTCGGACCTGTCGGCGAGCGTCACCGGCGAGACCGTGTTCGTGGACGCGGGCTTCCACGCGATGGGCCTCTGACCCGACGCGGGACGGTGCGGGTGGGTGTGGTCGCCGACACGCACGTCGGGGAGCACGTGACCGCCGTGCCCGCGGAGGTGGCGGAGGTGCTCGCGGGCGTTGACCTGATCCTCCACGCGGGCGACCTCAACACCCGCGCGGTGATCGGTCAGCTGGAGGCGATCGCGCCGGTGGTCGCGGTGCGCGGCAACCACGACACGGGGCTGCGCGACCTGCCCCGGGACATCGTGGTGCGGGTGGGCGACCGGCGCATCGGCCTCACCCACGGGTCGCGGACCGCGCTGGTGGAGATGCCCGCCGCCGCCCTCTCGCTCGTGTCGGGGCGGCCCGTCCTGCTGGGGTTCTCCCGCACGATGAGGGCGCGCTTCGGCGCCGTTGATGCGATCGTGACGGGGCATCTGCACATGCCGATCCACCGGACCGTGGACGGCGTCCTCCACTTCTCCCCCGGGGCGGTGTACGTGCCCGAGGTCGATCCCGAGTACGACTGGTCCGGCTGGCGCGGCGGCGGCTACCGCCGCTTCCGGCTGGGCCTGCCGCCCGAGGCGCGCGCGCCGGCGGTGGGGATCATGGAGATCGGGCCCGCGGGGATCCGGGCGCGATCGGTCCCGCTGCGGCGCCCGATCGGGCTGATGCCCGAGCGGTGGGCGGACCGGGGATGAGCGGCCGGCGCGAGGAGCTGGCCGGATGCGAGGAGTTCTTCCTCCGCAGCGGCATGCCGCACCTCGCCGCCGACTACGACCCGCGCGAGGACACTCTGATCCGGCTGCGGCCGGCGCTGGCGATCCTCTTCGCGGTGGGCCTCGCGATCGTGCTGCGTCCGGACTGGCCGTGGTGGCAGCGGATCCCTGCGGTGCTGGTGGGCCTCGCGGTGGCGGTCGGGGTGCTCATGCTGCTGAACGTGGTGCGGCGCCAGCCCGCCCTGGGCGGCGACCGCGTGGGATTCGCGGAGGCGTTCGCGCTCGTGCTGGCGCCGGCCCTGGCGAGCGCGGTGCTCGGCGACAGCGGGGGGCGGGTGGCGATGATCGCCCTGGGGTCGCTGGCGATCGCGGCCGTCTTCTATGTGCTCACGAGCATGGGCGTCGTCCCCCTGTTGCTCCACCAGGGACGGCCGGCGCTGGAGGGCCTCGCGGCGACGGCCTCGGTGGCGGTGCGCGCGCTGCCGCCGCTCCTCGCGGTGCTGCTGTTCCTGTCGCTCGCGTCGGAGACCTGGCGGGCGTTCGGGCGGCTGGAGGGGTGGCGCTTCGGGGCCGTCCTGATCGCGTTCGGCCTGCTGTCGATGGTGATCCTGGTGGCGGGCCTGCGGCGCGAGCGGCGGGCCCTGTACCGCCCGGAGCCGGGTCCCGCCCTGGCCGAGGCCGCCCGCCAGACCCCCGCCGCGCCCCTCGTGGAGGCCGGGGTGGAGCCGGCGGCGCCCCCGCTCGACCGGCTCGCCCGGATCAACGTCGCCACCGCGATGATGGTGTCCCTGGGGGTCCGGGTGCTGGCCGTCGGGGTCGTGGTCGGGGTGGCGTTCCTGGTGTTCGGCCTGCTGATCGTGGACCGCGCGCTGACGGCCGAATGGGTCGGCGCCGACCCCCACGTGCTCTTCTCGATCGAGGCCGCCGGGCGCGAGGTGGTGGTCTCGGAGGCCCTGGTGCGCGTCGCGTGCGCGATGGGCGGGTTCGCGGCGCTCTACTTCGTGGCGGTCGCCCTCGGCGACGGGCGCAACCGGGAGGAGTTCCTGGACGACGAGCTGGATCGCCTGGGGCGCGTGATGGCGGCGTGGTCGTACTACGAGGGCGCGCGGCGGCAGGGCGACGCGACGCCGGTCACATCCGTACAAGAGGATCCGCCCCCGGCGTCGTAGCGTCCTCCCCAGGACGAGAGCACCCAACGACGGGGAGGCAACGATGGCCGGTCATCCGACGTGGTTCGAGATCGGGGTGGGGGACGTGGAGAGGGGGAGGGCGTTCTACGGGACCCTCCTCGACTGGGAGCTGACGCCCTTCGGCGGCGGCTACGTGATCGCCACGGACGGCGGCAAGGGTGCCGGAGGGGGCATCCACGGCAACGACGCCGGCGCCACCGCGATGGCCTTCTTCGCGGTCGACGACCTCGACGCCACCCTGGCGCGGCTCACCACCCTGGGAGGCGAGCAGGTGATGATCCACGAGGACGGCGACGGCAGCGCGAGCGCCCACCTGGGCCGCTTCGCGATCTGCAAGGACGACCAGGGCTCCTTCTTCGGGGTCCATCAACCCCCGGGCTGAGCGTCGGCGGGTCCCGCGCGCGCCCGCCGGGCGCCCGGCTGCCGGGCACGCGATCCGATGGGCGCAAGTGAGCCACCGAGGTGGCCTGAGCGCGCCATGAAGGGGGATGGCGCACTCGGGCCACCCGGCTGGCGTGAGTGCGCCTGTGACGGAGCCGCGCGGGTTCCGGCACGGTTCGTGCGCCACCCGTGCGCCGAGTGGTGGTTCGCTGGGGTCGTGGCGCGGAGCTTCTACAAGGGCGAGAACCTCGGGTCGATCCCGGCCTGTGCGATCTGCGTCGGGAAGGGGCGGCGGGCGGAGCTGCACCTGCCCGGCGGGGTCAGCGTCTGGTTGTGCGAGGACCACCGGGATCCGGCGTTCCTGACGTCACGGGTCGGGCGGGACCTGACGGTGTCGCTCATGCACGTCTGGCGGGCGTCGGGGTGCTTCAAGGGCCGGCGGCCGCAGGCGCTCGAGTCCTACCGCCGCCGGTTCGGGCCTCCGCCCGAGCGGCAGCGACCGGGGTCGTACTCGTGGCCGGGTGTCCGGCTGCTGGCGGAGGCGCGGTTCGCGGCGGGTGAGCCACCGGCGCGGGTCATCCGGGAGGTCCGGGCGGGCGCCGTGCCGGGGGACGGGATCATCCCCTCGGTCAAGACGATGCAGCGGTGGTTCCGGGAGGCCCGGTGGCTCGACGAGCCTCCGGGGCTGCCGTCGGGGCCGGGGCCCGGCCCCGGTGGGTCAGGGGGTGGCGGCCAGCCCGGGCAGGGGCCGGGTGACGAGCCCCTGGTCCACGTACCACCGCACGGTCCGCGTCATCCACTCGGCGACGGGCGTGTAGGCGAGCCCGAGCTCGCGGGTCGCGCGCGATCCGTCGTACGCGTGCCCGTGCAGCAGCGTCCGCACCATCTCGCGGCAGACGGGCGGTCGGCGGCGGCGCAGGCGGGCGATCGCCTCGACCCCGGTCGCCATCGTCAGGGCCACCGGACCCGGCAGGCGGCGTGGGTCCTCGTCGAGGCCGGCGATCCCGCCGAGCAGCTCGATCGCCTCCGACACCGTGAGGACGGCGCCGCACAGCAGGTACCGCTGCCCGGCGACGCCGTGCTCCTCGGCGAGCAGGTGGCCATCCGCGCAGTCACCGATCTCGACGAGGGACATGCGGGAGTCCACGACCATCTTGAGCCGCCCGTTGAGGGCGTCGATGAGGATCTTCGCCGTGCCCCGGGTCCGCCCCGGCCCCTGCACCGACGCAGGGTTGACCGAGACGAGCTCGACTCCGAGCCGATCCGCCTCGGAGAGCGCGACGCGCTCGGCCGCGAACTTCGACCGCTCGTAATGGCTCAGGAAGGAGCCGCGGTGCGGCGAGTCCTCCGTCGCGACGGCGCCGCCCTCCTCACCGATCGTCGCCGCCGAGGACGTGTAGACGATCCGGCGCACCCCCGCGTCGGCCGCGGCACGCACCACCTCGCGCGTGCCGTCCACGTTGAGGCGCGTCAGCTCGGACGGGTCGGGCAGGCAGAAGCCGTTGAGCCCGGCGACGTGGTAGACGACGCCGCAGCCCTCCATCGCCGCGCGCAGGGAAGCGGGGTCGGCCAGGTCGCCGCGGGCCACCTCGGCCCCGGCTTCGCCGAGCACGACGGCGGAGTCGTCGCTGCGGGCCAGCGCCCGCACGTCCCGGCCCCGCGCCACGAGGCGGTCGAGGATGGCGCGGCCCACGAAGCCGGCGCCGCCGGTGATCAGAACGCGCTCGCTCCCCACGGGGGCGGACCCTACCGGTGCGTCAGGCCGTGCCGCTCACCGCGACGAGCCGGCGCACGGCGTCGGCGTCGGGCGCGGCCAGCGCGAGGCGGGCGAGCTCCGCCGCCTCGGCCCGGTCGAGCGCCCGCACCCACTGCTTCACCAGGGCCACCCGTGGGGGCGCGACGCTCAGCTCATCGACACCGAGACCCACCAGCAGGGGCACGGCCACGGGGTCGGAGCCCGCCTCGCCGCACACCGCGACGCGGCAGCCGTGGGGTGCCGCCGCCTCGCAGACGCCCGCGATCAGGCGCAGGACCGCCGGGTGGACGGGGTCGGAGAGCCGGGCGAGGGCGCCGTTGCCGCGTTCGGCGGCGAGGACGTACTGGGTGAGGTCGTTGGTGCCCACCGAGAGGAAGTCCACCTCCGGCACGACGACCTCGGCCAGGAGCGCGAGCGCCGGCACCTCGACCATCGCCCCAACCTCCACGTCGCCGACGGGCACGCCCTCCCCGGTCAACGCCTCGCGGGCCTCGCCCAGGATGGCCACCGCCTCGTGCAGCTCGCGCAGCTCGCTGACCATGGGGAACATGATCGACACCGGGCCGTGGGCCGAGGCCGCGAGGGCCGCGCGCAGCTGGGTGCGCAGGACGTCCGGGCGGGCGAGCGAGAGGCGCAGACCGCGGACGCCGAGGAACGGGTTCTCCTCGGGCGGCATCGCCAGATAGGGGAGGGGCTTGTCGGCGCCGGCGTCCAGGGTGCGCAGCACCAGCCGCCGCCCGCCGAGTGCCTCCACGGCGGCCGTGTAGGCGGTCCGCTGCTCGGCCTCGTCGGGGGCGTCGCGTCGCGCGAGGTAGAAGAACTCGGAGCGGAACAGGCCGACCCCGTCGGCACCGGCGGCGACGCCGGCCTCCAGGTCGCCGGGCGCCCCGGCGTTGGCCGCCACCTCCACGTGACGGCCGTCGCGGGTCACGGCGGGTTCGTGGGCGTGGGCGCGGGCCTCCTCGGCGGTCGCGCGGTCCTCGGCCACGCGCGCCTCGTGGCGGGCCAGGGCGTCCTGGCCGGGGTCGGCGATCACGGTGCCGGCGTCCCCGTCCACGAGGAGGGTGGTGCCCTCGGCGATCTTGAGGATCCCCGCGCCGGCGCCCGCGACCGCCGGGATGCCGAGCGAGCGGGCGATGATCGAGGCGTGTGAGGTGGCGCCCCCGCCGGCGGTGACGACGGCCGCCACGACGGCCGGGTCGAGGCTCGCGACCTCGGCGGCGCCCAGGTCGGCGGCGACGATCACGCCCTCCGCGGGCCCGTCGTCGGCCCGTCCCGTGAGGATGCCGACGACGTGGCGGCCGAGGTCGAGGACGTCGTCGCGGCGGGCGCGCATGTAGGGGTCGTCGAGCGCGTCGTACGCGGCGGCGACCGCGACCGTCGCGTCGTGAAAGGCCCGCGCCGCGGGCACCCCGGCGGCGATCGCCCGGCGGGTGGGGTCGAGAAGGGCCTCGTCGGAGACCATGAGCGCCTGGGCGGCGAGGATGTCTGCGGTCTCGGGGTCGGCGGCGGAGCGGAGGTCCTCCAGCTCCCGGCCAGAGCGGGCGAGGGCCGCATCGAGGGCCGCCGATTCGGCGTCGCGGTCGCCGGCGGGCTCGTCCGGGAGCTCGGGCTCCGCGCCGCGCACGCGGGCCGGTCCCGCGCCCCGCCCGGGGGCCGCCGGGACGCCGCGCAGCTCCTCACCTGCCGCCGGAGCGACCGCGGGCGCCGTCGAGGGCTCCTCGACGGCCGGTGCGGCGGGCGCTGCGCCTCCGCCACCCCCGCCGCGTTCGTCGTCCTCGACGATGGCCCGCACGGCCGCGATGGCCGCATCGGCGGCGGGGCCGCGGGCCTCGATGGCGACGCGGTGACCCTCGAGGGCGCCGAGGGTGGCGAGCGCGGTGAGGCTGGTGCCAGGGGCGGGGCCGGCGCCGGTGGTGAGGTTACGGAGGCGCACCTCGGCGTCCGCGTCGGCGGATGCGCGCACGATGGCGGCGGCCGGCCGGGCGTGGAGGCCGTGGGGGGCGGCGACGACCGTCTCGGCCGTGGTCCAGGGCTCCCCGTCGTCCTCGTCGACGTCGCTGGCGGCGGCCCCGTCCGGGGGGAACCCCCCGACCGAGCCAGTGCCCTGGCCCAAGTGAGCCACCTTGCCGGCCAGCCCGCCCCGTGCCTCGCGTGCCACGTCCTCCAGGGAGCCTCCGGCCCGGGCGGCGGCGGCTGCGGCGACGGCTCCCTCCACCACGGGGGCCTCGCAGAGCATCACCTGGGCCCGGCGCTCGTCGGGGAGGAAGTCGAGGGCGGTCTCGGCGGAGAGGACGGCGGAGCCGAGGTCCATGAGCACGAGGACGTCCCCGTCCCCGGCGCGTTCGATGGCCTCCATGACCCTGACGGCATCGGTGCCGAGCTCGCCGGGTTCGTCGATCCCCCCGGCGGCCTCGATGGGGACCTCGGGGCCGGCCATGCCGCGCGCCAGCTCGACCACGCCCTCGGCGAGGCGGGCGCTGTGCGAGACGACGACGATGCCGACCATGGCGGCGGGGTCAGCCGAGCCCGTACGCCCGGTGCAGCATCTCCACCGGGTGGACGGACGGGATGCCGGTCGCCTCGGCGATCTGCCAGCGGCAGGTCTCCGAGTCGCACACCGAGAACGGGGCGCCCGACTCCCTCACCTGCTCGAAGAGTGGCCGCCCCACCTCCATGGCGATGTCGTACTTCTCGGCCTTCAGGCCGTAGGTGCCGGCGATGCCGCAGCAGACGGCGTCGGCCTGCGTGGCGCGGAGACCGGGGACGAGGTCCATGAGCTCCATGGCGGGCGTCCCGACCCCGTGGCCGCGCTGCTGGCAGGGGGCGTGGTACGGGACGGCCAGGTCGACCTCTCCGAAGTCGGTCCGCAGCTCGCCGCGCTCGTTCATCAGGACGAGGTACTCGCAGATGTCGTAGAGCCGTTCCGACACGACCCGCAGGTCCTCGTCCTCCATCCCCAGGATCTCGCGCGCCTCGCGCTTCAGCATGAGGCCGCAGCTCGTGGAGGTGGCGACGATGTCGTGCCCGGCGCGGGCGTAGGGGGCGAGGATGCCGGCGAGCTTCCGGACGTACCCGCGGGCGTCGTCGTAGAGACCGTTCGACTGCAGGGGGAGGCCACAGCAGCCCTGCTTCGGCACCACGACCTCCAGGCCGTTGTGCTCCAGCACCGCGATCGCCTTCCCGGCCGTGTCCGGCTCGTAGAAGTTCGCGGCGCAGCCGTGGAAGAACACGACCTGCTTCGCCGCCACCGTCGAGGCGGACGCGGGGGGACGCCGCCGCTGCTTCTTCACCCTGCTCTGGAACGTGCGCCCGGCCCAGCGCGGGAAGGGGGCGCGGCGGTGGATGCCGAGCACCTTCTCGAGGACGATGCGGAACGGGCGGAACCCCGTGGACCAATTGGCGATGGGGGCGACGGGGGCGCCCAGCCAGCCCGCGACGGTGGGCCGGGCGATGAGCTTGTCGCGGAAGCGCACGCCCTTCTCGGCGGCCATCGCGGCCTTCGCCTGCGAGTTGATCTCCGCGATCTTCACGCCCTGGGGGCACACCTGGGTGCAGATGCCGCAGCTCGAGCAGTAGTCGAGCGAGTGGTCGGCGAGGCCGCGGCCGCGGTAGCGCTCCGCCTGCGGCCCCACGTACTTCGGCCCGGGGAACAGCGGCGTCGCCGCCGCGACCGGGCAGTGGGTCTCGCAGATCGTGCACTTGACGCAGTGGTCGAGCGAGTCGCGCATCAGCTCGTGGAGCTCGTGCGTGCTCATGTCGCCTCCAGGATCCCGGTCGCCGCGCGGTACCCGCCCGCGATGGCGATGCCCTCGCCGGACTTCTCCCTCCAGGGTTGCGCGCCCGCCACGATGGCGCCCGCCGCCCAGAGGTTCCCCCACACCACCGACCCGTCACCGTCGACCACCCGGCCGTCGGCGCCGGCGCGGACGCCGGCGGCCATCAGGGGCTGGTGGTCGAGGTGGCGGGCGCTCAGCCCGCGCTCGCCCTCGGGCGGCCCGTCGACCGGCAGGCCGAGCACCGCCTCGCGCAGCCCGCCGTGCGAGTCGAGCTGCAGCCCGCCCGCGGAGAAGCCTCCGGTCGCGAGCACCACGGCGTCGGCGGGCAGCGCACGCTGTCGCGAGGCCTCCCGCACCACCACGCCGGTCAGGTCGCCGCCGGAGCCCTCGCCGCCCACGGCGGACGTCCCCAGGATCACCCGCCCGCCGGCCGCGGTCACCGCGGCGCGGAGGGCGCGGTCGAGGCGCATCCCCGGCACCGACGGCGGCACCGTCGCGATCTCCGCGACCGGCACGCCCAGGCGCTCCTGCAGCTCGTCGTGCACCTCGGCGGCGCGGTCCAGGCCGAGCACGGCCGGCAGCGCGAGCGTCTCGCCGGCCGCGGCCACACCGAGCAGGGAGTCGGCGAACGCCCGGCGGAAGGCCGGGTCGCCGTCGAGGGCGCGCGCGAACACCTGGGGCGCCACGTCGGCGCGGTCCGGCCGCGGCGACACCGCGATCTCGGCGTGGCGCACCCCGACCGGGCGGGGGAGCCCGGCCGCGCGCCCCAGGTTGTCGGCGAGGAGCGACGGGAAGAAGTCCTTCACCACCCGCAGGCCGGCCACCATGAGCTCGATCCCGGGGCGCAGGTCGGCGGCGGCCATCGAGGCGGGCGCGAGGGCCGTCGGCCGCGGCACGCCCACCGCCGTCGGCAGCAGCATGTTGGCGTCGGTGCCGCCCTCGTACCGCAGCGCCGGCACCCGCGCGGCGAACCAGGCCAGCGCCTCGTCGAGCACATGGCTCACTTGGGCGTACGGGTGGCCCGAGTGCGCCAGGGCGGCCACCGCCGCCGCCGGGGCGTCCACCCGGCCGCCCTCGTCGTACCCCATCACGTCGATCGTGCCGGGGGAGAGCGGGAGGGACCCCGACCCCGTCGCCACCACGGTCACCCGGGCGCCGCCCTCCGCCAGGCGCAGCGCGGCCGTGAGCCCCGCGAGACCGGCGCCGATCACGACGACGCGGGTCACGTGGGCGGCGTCACCGGCAGGTGCTCCACGTCGAGGGTGCCCTGGAAGATCCAGTCGTCCAGGCACGCCTGCCGCATCTGGTCGCCGTAGAGGATCGGCTCCAGCCCGAGCCAGCGGTGCTGGAGGAACTGCAGCAGCAGGCGGTCCGCGTCCTCGGCGTCCGCGTCGCCCATCCCGTGCAGCAGTCCGGTCGCGCGGTAGGTGCAGAACCCGCCCTGGCAGGGGCCCATCCCCAGGCGCAGCACCCGGCGCACGTCGTCCAGGTTCATCCCGGGGCGGGCCTCGGCGGCCTCCAGCAGGCGCCGCTTGGGCACGAGCTCGCACTCGCAGAGGAGCTGGTCGTCGGCCATCGCCTCCTCCTGGGCGGCGAGGCGCGACCCGAGCCAGTAGGTGCGGCCGTCCTCCGACCCGGGCAGGGACTCGTCGGCGGTGCGGCACTCGCGCGTCTCGCCGAGCTGCTCGCACATCGCGTCGACCACGATCCGGGCCATGAGCCGGTAGGTCGTGAGCTTGCCCCCGGTGATGGTGAGGAAGCCGGAGACGCCGTCGCGGGAATGGTGATCGACGAGCGCCAGGCCGCGGCTCATGTGGCGCGTGTCGGCGGCCCCCTCGCTCGCCCGCTCGTCCTTGAACAGCGGCCGCGAGCCGGTCCAGGCGTGGAGCGCCCGCGACTGGCGGAAGCCCGGCACGAGCACCTCGCCCGCGTCGAGCATCTGCTGCACCTCGTCCACCGGGATGTCGAGGTCGTCCGGGCCGTCGGCCGCCGAGTCGGTGGTGCCGATGACGCAGACGGTGCGGATGGGGACGAGGATGTCGCCGTCGCCCGGGTGCTCGCAGCGGTTCACCACCCGGGTCACCAGGCGGTGGTTCATGGCGATCATGATCCCCTTGCCCGGGACCACCGTGACGCCGTGGCACTCCGCCATGTCGGCGATCTGGCCCGCCCAGATGCCCCCGGCGTTGATCGTGAAGCCGGCCTCGATCCGCACCTCGCGGTGCTCCCGGTTGTCCTGGCACACGACGCCCGCCACGCGGTCGCCGTCGCGCAGCACGCGGGTCACCCAGTGGTACGGGAGGATCCTTGCGCCGTAGGCCTTCGCCGACGCGGCGTTGCCCCACAGCAGCTTCCAGGCGTCGACCGACGCGTCGGCCACCTCGAAGGCCCGGGAGATGCCCGGGTTGAGGCGGGGCTCGCGGGCCAGGGCGTCGGCGACCGGGATCTCCTGCACCGGGACGTGGGTCTCCACGGCCGCGGCGGCGAAGCGGTCGGCGTAGTCCGGGTCGTCGACGGGCGTGGTGACGAACAGGCCGCCGGTGTCCTCCACCGCGTCGGCCGCGATGCGCTTGACGATCGCGTTCTCCTCGGCGCACTCCGTCGCGGACTGCGGGTCCGAGATGACGTAGCGGCCGCCGGAGTGGAGCAGCCCGTGGAACCGGCCGGTCGTCCCCTGGCCCAGGTCCACCCGCTCCACGAGGATGGCGCGGAACCCCCGCATGGCGGCGTCGCGAACGACCCCGAGGCCGGTCGCGCCGCCGCCGATGACGAGGACGTCACATTCGAGGGCGTCCGCGGTCAGCCCTCACCGTCCTTCTCCACCCAGTCGAAGGACTTGGTGACCGCCTTCTTCCAGTGGCGGTACTCCACCTCGCGCTGCGACTGGTCCATCGCCGGGGTCCAGCGCTTGTCCTCGACCCAGTTCTCCCGCAGGTCCTCCTGCTTCGCCCAGAAGCCGACCGCGAGGCCGGCCGCGTAGGCCGCGCCGAGCGCGGTGGTCTCGGCGACCGCCGGCCGGATGACGTCCACGTTCAGGAGGTCGGCCTGGAACTGCATGAGGAGATCGTTCGCCACCATGCCGCCGTCCACCTTGAGCGACTCGAGCGTGACGCCGGAGTCGGCCGCCATGGCCTCCACGACCTCACGGCTCTGGTACGCCGTGGCCTCGAGCGTCGCCCGGGCGATGTGCCCGTGGTTGACGAAGCGGGTGAGGCCCACGATCACGCCGCGCGCGTCGGAGCGCCAGTACGGGGCGAAGAGGCCCGAGAACGCCGGGACGAAGTACACGCCACCGTTGTTCTCCACCGACTTGGCGAGGTCCTCGACCTCCGGCGCCGCCTGGATCAGCTTGAGGTTGTCGCGCAGCCACTGCACGAGGGCGCCGGTGATGGCGATGGACCCCTCGAGGGCGTAGATGCACGGCTCGTCGCCGATGCGGTAGGCCGCCGTGGTGATCAGGCCGTTCTTGCTCTGCACCGCCTCCGTGCCCGTGTTGAGCAGCAGGAAGTTGCCGGTGCCGTAGGTGTTCTTGGCCTCGCCGACGGAGAAGCAGGTCTGGCCGAAGAGCGCCGCCTGCTGGTCGCCGAGGTCGCCCGCGACCGGGACGCCCTTCACGGCGTCGAGCGTCGCGTCGCCGTACACCTGGCTGGACGAGCGGATCTCCGGGAGCATCGAGCGCGGCACGCCGATCGCCGACAGCAGCTCCTCGTCCCAGTCGAGCGTCGCCAGGTCCATCAGGAGCGTGCGGCTCGCGTTGGAGACGTCGGTGATGTGCAGGCCGCCGTCCACGCCGCCGGTCAGGTTCCAGATGACCCAGGTGTCCATGTTCCCGAAGATGAGGTCACCCGCGTCGGCCTTCGCCTTCGCGCCGTCCACGTTCTCGAGGATCCAGCGGATCTTCGGCCCCGAGAAGTAGGTGGCGATGGGGAGACCGGTCTTGCCGCGGAAGCGGTCCTGGCCGCCGTCGGCCATGAGCTCGTCGCAGATGCGGTCCGTGCGCGTGTCCTGCCACACGATCGCGTTGTAGACGGCCTCGCCCGTGGTCTTGTCCCACACGACCGCGGTCTCGCGCTGGTTGGTGATGCCGATGGCGGCGATGTCACCGGGGCCGAGGCCGGCCTCCTTCATCGCCGTCGTGACGACCTCCTCCGTGCGCGACCAGACCTCGGCCGGGTCGTGCTCCACCCAGCCGGGCTTGGGATAGATCTGCTCGTGCTCCTTCTGGGAGATGCCCTTCACCCGTCCGCCATGGTCGAAGATCATGAAGCGGGTGCTGGTGGTGCCCTGGTCGATCGCGCCCACGTAGTCGGCCATCTAGTCCTCCGATCCGTCGCTCTCCGCGGCCCACGTCCGCGCGGCGCACCGCACGAGCATGGAACTCGATGTCGCGCCCGGGTCCTGGTGGCCTGCGCTGCGCTCCCCCAGGTAGCTCGCGCGCCCCTTGCGCGCGACCAGCGGGATGGTGGCCCGGGCGCCCTCCTCGGCCGCCTCCGCGCCACGAGCCAGCACGTCGGGGAAGGCGAGGCCCTCCCCGAGCGCGGCGCGCATCGCGGCGGCGGCCGGCAGGAGCGCGTCCACCATCGTCTTGTCCTCGGGCTCGGCCTTGCCACGCGACTGCACCCCCGCGACGCCGGCCTCGAAGCAGGCCACCCAGCCGTCGGGGGTGAGGTCGCCGGACCCGGCGGCCGAGCCGAACTGCAGGAAGAACGTGCCGTACAACGGCCCGCCGGCACCGCCCACCTTCGAGATGAGGGCCATGCCCACGGCGCGCATGAGCCCGGGGACGTCCCCGGGCTCCTCCGCGTCGAGCTTCTCCACCACGGCGCGCATGCCGCGGTCCATGTTGATCCCGTGGTCCGCGTCGCCGATGGCGGAGTCGAGCCGGGTCAGCTCGTCCTTCGCCTCGCCGACCGCGCCGGCGAAGGCGCGGATCCAGTCCGCGACCTCGCCGGCGGGGATGCGCCGGTCGTCGCTCATGCGCCCCAGCGCAGCCCGGCGGTCCGGACCGGCGCGTCCCACAGGCGGGTGAGCTCGTCGTCGAGGCGGAGCAGGGTGATCGAGCACCCCGCCATCTCGAGCGACGTGATGTACGGCCCCACGAGGTTGCGGGAGATCTCGATCCCCCGGCCGCCGAGGAGGCCTGCCAGCTCCTGGTACACGAGGTAGAGCTCCAGCAGGGGCGTCCCGCCCATGCCGTTGACGAACGCGAGCACCTTGTCGCCCTGCTCGAAGGGCAGGTCGTCCACGATGGGCGCCGCCAGCATCTCCACGATCTCCTTCGCGGACGCCAGCTTCGCGCGCGTCCGGCCCGGCTCGCCGTGGATGCCGATGCCGATCTCCATCTCGTCCTCGCCCAGCTCGAAGGTGGGCTTGCCCGCGGCGGGCACGGTGCACGACGTGAGCGCCATGCCCATGCTCCGCCCCTGGGCGTTCACCTTCTCGCAGAGCGCGGTGACGGCCGCGAGGTCCTGGCCCTCCTCGGCCGCGGCCCCGACGATCTTCTCGGCGAGGACCGTGACGCCCACGCCCCGGCGGCCCGCGGTGTAGAGCGAGTCCTGCACCGCGACGTCGTCGTTCGTGACGACCGCCGTGACCTCGATGCCGTCGGCCTTCGCCAGCTCGGCGGCCATCTCGAAGTTGAGCACGTCGCCGGTGTAGTTCTTGACGATGTGCAGCACGCCGGCGCCGCCGTCGATCGCCTTCGTCGCCTCGTACATCTGGTCGGGCGTGGGGGAGGTGAAGACCTCCCCCGGGCACGCGGCGTCCAGCATCCCCATGCCCACGAACCCGCCGTGCATGGGCTCGTGACCCGACCCGCCACCCGACAGGATCGCGACCTTCCCCTTCACGGGGGCGTCCGCGCGCACCAGGTACATCGGGTCGAGGCTGGCCCGGACGAGGTCGCCGTGCGCGGCGGCGAAGCCGCGCAGGGAGTCGGCGACCAGGTCGGCCGGGTCGTTGAGGAGCTTCTTCATCAGTAGTCCTCCTCCTCGGCGACCTCACCGCGCTGCTTCAGGTCGGCGTCGGCGTGCTTGTGCCGTGCGCGGAGGACGTCGTTGATGAAGAAGTCATAGATCACGGCGCCGATCAGGCCACCGATGATGGGTGCCACGATCGGGACCCACCAGTAGGCCGTCAACGGGCCTCCGGTGTCACCGGGGAAGGCGGACTCGCCCCAGCCGGCGACCCACGTGAAGAGGCGCGGGCCGAAGTCACGGGCCGGGTTGATCGCGTAGCCCGTGTTGGCGCCGAACGACATGCCGATCGCCATGACGCCGAAGCCGATGACCAGGGCGCCGAGGTTGGCCTTCGGCGGGATGTTCATGAGGTCCACCACGGCGAAGACGATGATGATGAGCAGCGCCGTGCCGGTGATCTCCGAGATCATCGGTCCCCAGTAGTCACCGAAGTATCCCGCTGGTCCGGTGACGAAGATGCCCACCGTGCCGGCCCCCTTCGGGTCCGTGCCGGTGTTGGCGCCGAGGGCGTCGATCGCGTCCTTGTAGTTGAGGTAGACGACGGCCGCGCCGACGAACGCGCCCACGACCTGGGCGACGATGTAACCGGGCACCTTGCTCCACGCGAAGCCCCGCCGTGCGGCGAGGGCCACGGTGACGGCGGGGTTCAGATGGGCCCCGCTGATGCCCCCTGCGACGTACACACCCATGATGACGGCCATGCCCCATCCAAAGGTGATGAGGAGCCAGTCGCCGTTGCTGATGGTCCCGTCACCACGCCCCGACTGGGGCAGGCCGGCGACGGCCATGGCCACGACGCCGCAGCCGAACATGATCAGGACGAAGGTGCCGAGGAACTCCGAGAGGTACTCCCCGAAAACGGTCCTGCGCCACGCGGCCTGGTGGCCGACTGACGTGGCCCACCCACCACCCGTGGTGGCGGAGCCGGACGCTTCTGCCACGTTCCCTCCTCCCAACGGTTGTATCGATCGGCACGAGTATCGCTCCGACGACCCGTCGCTGAGAACCCTCTCGGGCTCTCACCGGTAGGTTTCGGCGATTGCCCTTACACTGTAAGCCCTTGGGGGGACACGAGGTCCGCCGGGGGGACGTCAGGCCGGCGAGCGGGGCTCCGAGCCGGGTGACGAGGGGCGCTTGCCGAAGACTATTCGGTTCTCCCGGCCCTGCGCCAGACGCACCATGTTCCCGCGGTGTAACACGAGCACCGCGGCCGCGGCGATGGCCGTGAAGACGATCTTCGACGGGGCGTAGCCGAGCGCCCAGACGACCGGCGTGGCGGCCGCCGCGGCGACGATCGAGGCCAGCGACGAGTAGCGCGTCGTCACCAGCACCACGGCCCAGAGCGCGAGCAGCAGGACGGCCGCGAGCGGCATGAGGCCGATGACCGCGCCGCCGCCCACCGCGACCCCCTTGCCGCCCTTGAACCGCAGCCAGACGGGGAAGACGTGGCCGGCCATCGCGGCGCCGGCCGCCACGGCGGGCCACGGGTCGTCCACGAGGGCGCGGGCCAGCAGCACCGCCACGACGCCCTTGCCGATGTCGGCGGCCATGACCCCGATGCCCCACGACTTGCCGAGGGCCCGGAAGACGTTGGCGGCGCCGAGGTTGCCGCTGCCCACGGTGCGCAGGTCGATGCCCCGGGCGCGCCCGGCCAGGTAGGCGAACGGGATCGACCCGAGGAGGTACGCGAGGGCGAGGGCGAGGACGACGTCCACGTCAGGGCTCCCGGAGGGCGTCGGGGGTCGTCGTGCCCTTCTTCGCGAAGATGCGCCAGCGGGCCACGAGGAAGTAGTGGACGCCGCTGAGCACGGTCAGGGCGAGGGCGAGGTACAGCAGCCCGTCCTGGACGCCCTGGTTCACGCCCGGGGCGATGATGCAGGCGACGGCCACGTTCTGGCTCAGGGCCTTGGCCTTGCCGAACTTCCCGGCCGAGATGATCACGTCCTCGGCGGCGGCGATCATCCGCAGCCCCGTCACCGCGAACTCGCGTCCGATGATGATCATGGCGGCCCACGAGGCCACGTCCCCGGTCTGGACGAGGGCGAGCAGGGCCGCCGACATGAGGAGCTTGTCGGCCAGCGTGTCGAGGAAGGCGCCGGCGACGGTCACGAGACCGCGCGAGCGGGCGAGCCATCCGTCGATCGAGTCCGTCGCGCAGGCGGCGACGAACACGCCGAACGCCCACCAGCGGTGCCCGGGGATGTCGTCCACCAGGATGAGCACCATCAACGGCGGGATCGCGGCGATCCGCACCGCCGTGAACCACAGCGGCGCGTTCAGGGCCCCGGATCGCACGCCGGGGAGCATATCCGCCGCCCCCTGCGCGGCCCCGCCCGGGGTGCCCTCAGGCGTGCGCGGCGGCGTGCAGGCTCTCGCCCGCCGTCACCGGGTACCAGCACGCGGCGTCGTGTCCCGGCGCCAGGGTGGCGAGCGGCGGCACCTCGGTGCGGCACTTCTCGGGCACCTCCTCGTCCGGGCCGGCCACGAGGCGCGCCTTGGGGCAGCGCGGGTGGAACGGGCAGCCGGGGGGAGGGTCGGCCGGCGAGGGGACGTCGCCGGTGAGCACGATGCGCTCGCGCGCCGCGCCCTGGTGCCCCTTCGGCACGGCCGACAGGAGCGCCGCGGTGTACGGGTGCTTCGGGTCCTCGTAGAGGTCGTCGGCGGTCGCGACCTCCACGATGCGGCCGAGGTACATCACCGCGATCCGGTCCGAGACGTGGCGCACCACGCCGAGGTCGTGGGAGATGAAGAGGTACGTCAGGTCCCGCTCGTCCTGCAGGTCCTTCAGCAGGTTGAGGATCTGGGCCTGGATCGACACGTCGAGGGCCGAGACCGGCTCGTCCGCGATGATGAGCCGCGGGTTGAGCGCGAGCGCGCGGGCCACGCCGATGCGCTGGCGCTGGCCGCCGGAGAACTCGTGCGGGTAGCGGTTGTAGTGCTCCGGGTTGAGGCCCACCCGGGCCATGAGCCCCTGCACCTCGGTCTTCCGGTCCCCCTCGAGCCCATGGATCTTGTACGGCTCGGCGATGATCGCCCCCACCGGGTGCCGCGGGTTCAGCGACGCGTAGGGGTCCTGGAAGATCATCTGCATGTCGCGGCGCATCGAGCGCAGGTCCTTGCGTTTGAGCCGCGCGACCTCCTGCCCCTCGAACCTGATCGACCCCGCGGTCGGCTCGAGCAGCCGGGCGATGAGGCGGGCGGTGGTCGACTTGCCGCAGCCCGACTCGCCCACCAGGCCCAGGGTCTCCCCGCGCCCGATGGTGAGGGAGACGTCCTCCACCGCCTTCACCGCGCCGATCGTGCGCTGGAACAGGATGCCCCGGGTGATCGGGAAGTGCTTCGCGAGGTTCGTGACCTCCAGGAGCGGGCCGTCCGCTCCCTCGACGCGGTCCGTGGTCACGCGGCGGCGTCCTCGAGGCGCGCGCGCCGCTCGGCCCACAGGCGCACCTTGTCGGCCGCGGGCAGGTGGCACGCGTCGCGGTGGGCGTCGTCGCCGGCGAACGGCGGGCGCTCGACGTCACACGGCTCGAACCGGTGCGGGCACCGCGGGTGGAACGGGCAGCCCGGCGGCACGTGGATGAGCGAGGGCGGCGCCCCCTCGATGGGCAGCAGCCGCTCGACGCGGACGTCGGGGCGCGGGATGGACTCGAGCAGCCCCCACGAGTAGGGGTGGCGGGGCCGCTCGAACACCTCGTTCCGCGCCCCGAGCTCCACCGGCCGCCCCGCGTACATGATCATCACCCGGTCGGCCACGTCGGCGATGACGCCGAGGTTGTGGGAGATGAGCACCACGCCGATGCCGAGGCGCTCCTGCAGCTCGGCGATGAGCTCCAGGATCTGCGCCTGCACGGTGACGTCGAGGGCGGTGGTGGGCTCGTCGGCGATGAGCAGGCCGGGCTCCAGCACGAGGCCCATGGCGATCATCGCGCGCTGGCGCATGCCGCCCGAGAACTCGTGCGGGTACTGGCGGGCCCGCTGCTCGGGCGCGGGGATGCCCACGCGCCGCAGTGCGTCCACCGCCATCTCCCCCGCGACCTTCTTCGAGACGCCGCGGTGGATGAGGACCGCCTCGGCCACCTGGTCGCCCACGCGGTGCATCGGATGGAGCGAGGTCATGGGGTCCTGGAACACCATCCCGACGCGCTCGCCGCGCAGGCGGCGCAGCTGCTTGTCCGGCATGGTCAGCAGGTCGACGCCGTCGAGCAGCACCTGGCCGGTCACCTGGGCGCGCTTGCGGTTGATGAGGCCCATGACCGTCATGAACGTGACGCTCTTGCCGGAGCCGGACTCGCCGACCACGCCGAGGGTCTCCCCGGCGGACACCGAGAAGGAGGCGCCGTCGACGGCCTTGACCACGCCGTCCTCGGTGGGGAAGTGGACCCGGAGGTCGCGGACCTCGAGCAGCGGCGGGGTCATCGGTAGCGCACCCGAGGGTCGAGGTAGGCGTAGATGATGTCGCTGACGAGGCTCAGCAGGGCCACCGCGAACGACGCGAGCACGACCACGGCGAGCACCGCGGGCAGGTCGCCCGAGTCCGTGGAGATGAGGATGTAGTTGCCGAGCCCCGGCATGTTGAACACGGTCTCGGTGACGACGGTGTTGCCCACGAGCAGGGCGAGGTCGATGCCCAGCAGCGTCACGACGGGCGTGATGCCGGCCCGCAGGCCGTGGCGCGTGACCACCCGGTTCTCGCTCGCGCCCTTGGCGCGGGCGGTGCGGATGAAGTCCTCGCCCATCGTGTCGATCATGTTGCCCCGCACCACCCGCGCGTAGATGGCGGCGAACAGCAGCGCCAGCACGCTCCACGGCAGGATCATGTGCAGGAACCACTCCCACGGGCTCTCCGAGAACGGCACGTAGCCCGTGCCCGGGAGCCAGCCGAGCTTCTCCCAGAACACGTAGAGGGAGATGAGGCCGAGCAGGAACACCGGCGTCGACACCCCGATGAGCGCGAAGCCCATCGCGGCGCGGTCGGCCAGGGTGCGCCGGCGCAGCGCGGAGATGACGCCGATCGGTATCCCGATCAGCAACCAGAGGATCGCGCCGCCGATGGCGATCTGGAGGGTGATCGAGAGCCGTTTGGTGATCTCGTCGATGACCGGCGAGCGGGTGTTGTACGAGAGGCCGAGGCCCGGCCATCCGTACTCGTCGCCCAGCACGAGCCGCTTGACGTAGAGCAGGTACTGCACGGGCACGGGCTTGTCGAGCCCGAGCTGCTCCTCCACCTCGGCGATCAGCTCCGGGGTGGGGTTGCGCCCGGCGAACGCCACCGCCGGGTCGGTCGACGGCATGACGAAGAAGATGGTGAACGCGACCAGCGTGACCGCGAAGACCACGAGGACCACGTAGAGGAGTCGGCGGATGATGTAGCGGGTCATGGCGTCGTCGGGGGTGCGGGCGGGGGCGGGGCGTCCGTGCCCCTGCCCCCTCCGCGACTACCGGTTACGTCCTCCGATCACTGCTGGAGGGACGGGTCGACCGCGACACGGGACAGCGCCATCTCGGTGCCGTTCTGGTCCATGTCGTAGTAGGTCACCGCCGGACCGATCAGGTCGATCGCGGTGGCGTCCATGAGCGGCACCCAGGGGACGACCTCCTCGGTGATCTTCTTGTCGAGGTTCTCCCAGCAGGTCATCCGCTCCTCGTCCGTGAGCGGGTTGCAGGCGTCGATGTCCGCATCGACGCTCGGGACGCCGCCCTCGGGGATGGTCACCCCGAGGTCGCCGGCCTGCGCCTGGGTGACGCCGACGAGCGAGAACGCGACGTTGCCGCTCGGGATGAGCGTGCGGCCGTCGAACAGCACCATGAAGGTGCTCGGGTCCGCGTAGTCCTTGCCCCAGCCGTTGCCGGCGGAGGTCGGGATCTTGCGGGCCGTGGTGCTCGACGCGTCGTTGACGGCCGAGCGCGACAGCTCGCGGGTCTGGATGTCGAGGCCGATCTGAGCGGCGGACTGCTCGATGATCGGCGACATCGTGGACCACGGCGCGAAGTTGCGGTTGACGTTGACGATGCCCTGGCAGGCCGGGGCGTCGCAGATGCCGTCCTGGTCCGTGTCGTACTTGGACTGCGCCATCTCGGCCTTGGCGGCCTCGACGTCACCCGCGAACGGCGCCTGCTGGAACGGCGCGTAGGCGTCCGAGGTGAGGGACGGCATCATCGTGTCCGGCAGCACGTCGGTCGGGGTGCTGCCCTGGACGGGACCGCCCCACGACCGCTGGATGCCCTCGAGGTCCATGACCAGGTTGAGGGCCTTGCGGACGTGCACGTCATCGAACGGCGGCGTCGTCAGGTTCATGTACATGAACCAGATGCGGTCGCCGGAGTTGACGCGCAGGCGCTGGCGGATGTCCGGGTCCTGGAGGTACTTGCGGAGGACCGCGTTCGGCGGGGTCTCGAAGGAACCGTCGAGCTCGCCGCGCTCGATCTTCGCGAAGATGTCATCCAGGTTGGTGTTGACCGAGATCTCGAACCGGTCCGGGTTGCTCTGCCGCACGTCGGTGTTGTCCGTCGCGGGGTCGTACTCCGGGTTACGGACGAGGTTCAGGCCCGTGTTCGGGTTGAAGCCGGAGATCGGCTTCTGGGTGGCGCAGCTCGTGATGTCGAGCTTGTCCGCGCCGTCGATCATGTACGGGCCGGAGGAGATCACGTAGCGGCCGTACTCGGCGGCCTGCGTGTGGCACTTCGCCACCTCCTCGGGGATCGGCGCGGTGGCCGGCATCGCGAGGCGGAAGAGGAAGTCACCCGTGGGCTGCGTCAGCTTGAAGCTGATCGTCTTGTCGTCGGGCGTCGTGATGCCGGAGATCGTGTCGGCGTCGCCCGCCGCGAACTCCTCGAAGCCCTCGATGACGTTGTAGTAGAAGCCGTACTGCGCGGCGACGCTGGGCGTGCCGATGCGCTCGAAGGCGTAGACGAGGTCCTGCGACGTGATCGGGCGGCTCACGGGCGGGCCGAACGTGAGGCCGTCCTTGAGCGTGAAGGTGTAGGTCAGCCCGTCGTCGGACGGGAGCGGCATCTCCGTGGCCATGTCGGGCAGGAGCTCATTGCCCTCCGGGCCCGCGGTGAACGGGTAGCTCACCAGCGTCCGGAGCATGAGGGAGTTGTAGATCGTCCAGGCGCTGCCGAAGTACTCGCCGGACGGGTCGAAGCCGTCGCTCTGGGCGAAGTCCGTGTTGGCGATCCGGAACGTGCCCCCCTTCTCGGGGGTGCTGAACTCCACGGGTCCACCGAGCTCCTCGATGACGGCCGTGATGTCGTCCGAGCCGCCGCCGTCGGTGGTGTCGGCGGCGTCGTCGTCGTCACCACCGCAGGCGGCGAGCGCCAGGGCGGCCATGAGGGCGAGCGCGGTGAGGCCCGAGCGTACGAGCCAACGTCGTTTCATGCGGGGTCCTCCGATGGTGCGTTGTCGGGAACGCCCCAGCGGCCGCCGGGCACACGGGCCACGGTCGCGCGGGGTGTGGAGGGGCGCGGCCGGCTCATGACCGGTCCGCCCGCGGGTCGAGTGCGTCGCGCAGCCCGTCGCCCAAGAGGTTGAAGGCGAGGACGGAGACCAGGAGGAAGAGGCCCGGGAAGAGCCACAGCCACCACACGACGTCGAAGTTCTGGAGCGAGTCGCTGACCATGTTCCCCCAGGACGGCGTGTCGTCCGGCACGCCGAGCCCGAGGAACGAGAGGTAGGCCTCGAAGAGGATGTTGCTGGGGATGAGCAGCGAGGCGTAGACGATGATCGGGGAGATCAGGTTGGGCAGGATCTCCCGGAACATGATCCGGAGGTCGCCGGCGCCCAGGGACCGGCTCGCCTCCACGAACTCGCGCTCGCGCAGGGACAGGGTGTTGCCGCGTACGAGCCGGGCGACGTAGGGCCACGTGAACAGCGAGATGATCACGATGACCAGCGTCATCCCCGGCTTCAGCGTCCCGTTGAGGCACCCCTCCTTGGAGGTGGAGCACGCGGCGACGATGCCGATCGCGAAAAGGAGCAGCGGGACCGACAGGATGATGTCGCAGATGCGGCTGATCGTGGTGTCGAGGCCGCCGCCGTAGAAGCCCGCGATGACGCCGAGCACGATGCCGACCGTCACGGCGATGAACGTGGCGACCACGCCGACGAGCAGGGACACCCGCGCGCCGTAGATCGTGCGGACGAAGACGTCGCGGCCGGAGTTGTCGGCGCCGAACCAGAACGAGGAGTTCGGCCCCTCGGGGATGCCGAAGATGTCCGTCGTCTCGCGCTGGTAGAGGTCGTTGGGGCCGTGCCCCACCATCGCGGCGATCACCGGCGCGAGGATCGCCAGGAGCACGATGAACGCGATGACCGCGAGACCCGCGAGCGCGAACTTGTCCTGCCGGAAGCGCGCCCAGAACAGCTGCGACGGCGAACGCCCGACGATGCGGGGCTCGTCCGCCTCGGGCGCGGGGGGCCCGACGCCGGCGGTCTCGGCGGCCGAGGTGGTCACGGCGGACAGGCCCCGGGGAGGCTCACGGCCGGTTCATCCTTGAGTGCTCACTGGTGGCATCAGGCACATGGGAAGGCGGCACCATACTCCGACCGGCGGGTGAGTTGCACGGCCCTCCGGCCATATTGTGATCCGGACAAATCTGCTGCTTTTCGGCCCTTTACCCCGTAAGCCGCTCAACCATGCGGACGACGGCGCCTCGTGATCCACCAGACGGCGGCGATCAGGACGAGGAGCCCGACCGCCGCCATCCACCGCACGGCGGCCGGCCGCTCGCCGCTGAACAGGGTCACGAGGCCCGCGACGACGAGCAGTGCGACCAGGACGAGCTGGATGCGCCGCAGGGGGCGCGGGTCGGGGAAGCGGGGGTCGCCGCCGTTCCCCGGGGCGCCCGTCACGGGCGGTCCTCCTCCATGGCGCGCTCCATCTGGCGGCGCCGGCGGCGGGACACGAAGACCATCGCGACGAGCAGGATGCCGATGCCGATGATCGCGCCCCACGGCAGGTCGTCCGCGGTCCCGGTGAGGAACGCGACGACGATGACGACGGCGGTCAGCACGGCCCCGGCGATGCCCACGAGCGCGAACGTGGGCAGCCGGCCGCGCCCCTCCCCGTCGTCCTGGAGCCCCTCCGGATCGTCCATGGGATCAGGCTACCCCGGAGCCCGCCGCCCGCGCTCCCGATCTCACCCGGACCTCATTTCGTTAAAGAGCGCCGGACGGATTCCGATGCCCACGGGGTAACCCTTTCCACCCGTCCAGGGGGCTCCCCAGAATGCGCATCGCCTCGTCGTCCCGTCGCGGCACCGACGTCCTCCAGCAGGTGGGCGAGCGGCTCGACAGCCTCAACGGCCGTTGTGCCGCCGAGCTCGTCGCCGGCCTGCAGGCCATCCAGCAGGGTGACCTCACCCGCCGCGTGGTCCCGGTGACCACCCTCATCGAGGACCGCTCGGGCGACCCCGTCGCCGACGCGCTCGCCGACAAGATGAACGCGCTCATCCTGAACGTGCAGGCCGCGGTCGAGGCCTACAACACCGTCTCGAGCGAGTTCGCCGACGGCCTGGGCGACCACTCGAGCCTGCAGCAGCTGCAGTCGCGCCTCGACTCGCTCACCGACAACTGCCTCGCCGGCCTCACCGAGGGCCTCTCGAAGATGGCCGCCGGCGACCTCACCCACGCGGTGATCCCGGTGACCACCCCGGTGACCACGGACCCGGGCGCGGAGCTCGGCTCCCTCGCCTCCACCTTCAACCGGACGCTCGAGAAGATGCAGAGCTCGGTGGAGGACTACAACCGCATGCGCGGCGAGCTCGGCGAGGTCATCGACGAGATCCGCGGCATGGCCGGCAGCCTGGCCGCCGCCTCGCAGGAGATGTCCGCGACGGCCGAGGAGACCGGCTCGTCGGTCGACGGCATCGCGCAGCTCATGGTGGGCGTCGCCGAGGGCGCGGGCCGCCAGGACCAGATGATCGAGACCGCCGCCCGCGTGGGCGACGAGGCCGTCGCCCTCGCGACCGAGGCCCGTCAGGTGGCCGAGCGGGGCGTGCAGCTCACCGTCGAGATCGCGTCGATCGCCGACCAGACCAACCTCCTCGCCCTGAACGCGGCGATCGAGGCGGCCCGGGCCGGCGAGCAGGGCCGCGGCTTCGCCGTCGTGGCCGACGAGGTGCGCAAGCTGGCCGAGTCGGCGTCCGCCGCCTCCGAGCAGACGCGTGCCGCCTTCAGCGAGCTGGCCGGCTCGATCGACCGCACCTCCGGGTGCGTGGACCAGCTGGCCGGGGCGACCCGCGAGGTCTCCGTCGTGACGCGCGAGACCCGCGCCACCGCCGAGCAGGTCTCCACCGCCACCCGCGAGACGAGCGCCGCCTCCCAGGAGGTCGCCTCCTCCAGCGAGCAGCTCGCCCGCACCGCCGAGCGCCTGTCGGAGTCCGTCGGGCGCTTCGTCGTCTCCTAGGACCTCGTAGGAGCAGGGCCCCCACGGGCCCGGGCGACCCCCTGCGAGAGGGGTCGCCCGGGCCCGTGCGCGTTCGTCTGCCCGAAGGGGAGTGCGTCGGGGTGTGGCGCGGGCGTAGGGTCGGCGGTGGATGGCCGTCCCTCCGGCACGGCTCGCGCGCCACGGCGCGCGGCACGACCCGGCTCCGCCGGGTGAGGAGCGTGCGCCCGCGCCGCCGCAGCCCGACCTGCCGCGAAACCATCCGCTGCTGGCCCTGCAGCGCACGACCGGGAACGCCGCGGTCTCGCGCCTGATGGGCGCGCCCGCGGGCGGGGTGCTGCAGCGCGACCCCGACCCGGCGGTGGGCACCGCACCGCCCCTGCCCGCGCCGGCGGCCGACGCGGTCCCGGCGGACCTCGCCGCGTTCATGGCGATGTCCTACATCTTCAAGGACGTCAAGCCGACGACCGGCGGCGGCCTCTTCGACATGGCCTACGAGCCGACCACCGGCGAGATGGTCATCACCGTGAAGATCTGCTTCGACTTCACGAACGGCAACATGTTCGACCCCACGTGGCTGGCCGCGATCGGGGGCCTGGCCGAGGTGTTCAAGCGGGGCTACCGGTGGGAGGACTTCGTCTGGACCAAGGACGAGGAGGTCGCGTGGGCCGCCAACGCGATCGCGGAGATCCAGGACATCTGGAGCGAGAGGTACGTGTTCTTCTCGCAGAAGCCCGGCTGGGAGTCGCTGCCCCCCGTGAACGTGAAGGTCGTCGTGGCCGAGGCGCCGAAGACCGGCACCGGCAAGGCCCAGTGGGTCGTCGTCGTGAACAAGTGGCCGGACGACGCCAACCTCACCGAGGCGATGACCTGGCCCAAGGTCAGGGGCGACCAGAACAAGGGGCGGTTGCACGAGAGCTCACGCGACGCGGGCGGGATCGGCGATCCCGACTCGGTGAGCCGCACCCGGACCACCGGCACCCGCGCGCGGTACGGCCAGGTGGACACGGACAACCCGGGGACGATCTCGTTCCCGAAGGGCGGCCACACGCTGACGCCCGGGGACGCGGCGCGCCTCGAGACGTTCGGGAAGACGCTCGGGGCCCCCGACATCCCGCCCTTCCCGGTCACGGTGACGGGTCACGCGAGCGCCGAGGGTGAGGAGGAGGGGAACCTGACGCTGTCGCGGAAGCGCGCGGACGCGGTGGCCGACGCGATCATGAAGGGCACCCCGCACAAGACCCCGGACGTGAAGGCCGAGGGCGAGGCGGGTGCGGCCCCCGACGACCCCGCGTGGCGGGTCGCGAAGATCACCGTGGGGGCCTTCGAGGCGACGCGGACGGTGGTCGTCCACGAGTTCGGCCACATGCTCGGGCTGGACGACGAATATCCGACGGCGGATCCGAAGAATCCGGGCGACCCGCCGACGGAGATGCCGGTGGGGACGCCGACCGGGCACTCCGCGCTGGCCGAGCGCCTCATCCCCGGCCAGCAGCCGATCCTGGCGCACCACGACGAGAGCATCATGAGCAACGGGGACCAGGTGCGGCCGTACCACTACGTCACGTTCCTCGAGGCCCTCGGCACGATCACCGGCACGACGGGGACGTGGGGCATCCGGCCCGCGCCGCCGAAGACCCTCGGGCCCGGCGACTTCCCCGTGCCCGTGCCGTCGCCGGACGGCTCCGTGCCCGTCTGAGCGGCGAGGCCCGTGCGCCTTTGTCTGCCCGAAGGGGAGTGCGCCGGGGCGTGACGCGGGCGTAGGGTCGGCGGTGAGATGGCCGTCCCCCCGGCACGGCTCGCGCGCCACGGCGCGCGGCACGACCCGGCTCCGCCGGGTGAGGAGCGCGCGCCCGCGCCGCCGCAGCCGGACCTGCCGCGGAACCATCCGCTGCTGGCGCTGCAGCGCACGACCGGGAACGCCGCGGTCTCGCGCCTGATGGGCGCGCCCGCCGGCGGGGTGCTGCAGCGCGACCCCGACCCGGCCGTCGATGCCGCGCCGCTCGGGCCGGGCACGAGGGCGCCCGACGGGATCCCGGCCGACCTGGCCGCCTTCATGTCGATGTCCTACATCGACCTCAACGTCAAGCCGAGCACCGGCGGGGGCCTCTTCGAGATGGCCTACGAGCCGACGACCGGCGAGATGGTCATCACGGTGAAGATCGCGTTCGACTTCAAGAACGGCTGGATCTTCGACCCCACCTGGCTCGCGGCGGTGGGAGGCCTGGGTGAGGTGTTCCGGCGCGGCTACAAGATCGAGGACTTCTACTGGACCGATGAGGAGCGGAAGAACTGGTCGGCGAACGCGATCTCGGACATCCAGTCGGTCTGGAGCGAGAAGTACGTGTTCTTCTCCCAGAAGCCCGGCTGGGAGTCGCTGCCGCCCGTGAACGTCAAGGTGCTCGTGGCCGAGGCCCCGAAGGCGGGGGACGGGAAGGCCCACTGGGCCGTGTCGGTGACCAAGTGGCCGGACGATGCCGGGCTGCAGGAGGCGATGAACTGGCCCAAGGACCGCGGGGACCAGAACACCGGCGAGATGCACGAGAGCTCGCGGGACGCGGGCGGCGCGGACACCCCCGACACGAACCACTTCAGCCGGTCCACGACCACCCGCCAGCGGTACCGCCAGGTGGACACGGACAACCCCGGGGTGATCTCGTTCGCGAAGGGCGGGCACTCGGTCTCGGCGGACGACGCCACGAAGCTCGAGACCTTCGGGAAGACGCTCGGGGCGGGGGACATCCCGCCGTTCCCGGTGACCGTGACGGGCCACGCGAGCGCGGAGGGTGAGGAGGAGAAGAACCTCACGCTGTCGCGCAAGCGCGGCGATGCGGTCGCCGACGCGATCAAGAAGGGGAACCCCCACAAGACCCCCACCGTGGTGGCGAAGGGCGAGGAGGGGGCCGCCCCGGACGACCCCGCCTGGCGGGTCGTGAAGATCGCGGTCGGCACGTTCGAGAGCGACCAGCGCACGCTCGTCCACGAGTTCGGCCACATGATCGGCCTGGACGACGAGTACCCGACCGGGGACCCGGCCACCCCGGGCGGCGCCGCCACGACGCGCCCGGTGGGCACCAAGCCCGACCACGCCGCACTCGCCGAGAAGCTCATCCCCGGGCAGCCGCCGATCCTCGCCCACCACGACGAGAGCGTCCTGAGCAACGGCGAGGTGGTGCGGCCGCACCACTACGTGACCTTCATGGAGTCGCTCGGGAAGATCACGGGCACGGAGGGCACCTGGGGCATCCGGCCCGCGCCGCCGAAGGTGCACGGCCCCGGCGACTTCCCGGTGCCGGCGACGAACCCCGACGGCACCGTGACCGTGTAGCCCGTGACCGCCGTCCTCCCCCCACCGCCCCCGGACGGGGTGCTGGTGCAGTCCGTCTACACGAACTCCGAGGGGGTCCCCGCGGGCTGGCGCGTGTGGGAGGACGGCCGCCACGAGGGCATGCGCGCCGGCGGCGACTGGACCGCCGAGCCGCGCCTGTCGTCGGCCGCCGTGGCCGAGGTGCGGGCCACCCTGGAGGCCGCCGGCCTCCCCGCGATGGCGGGCGCCCACCGCGACCCGGACGCCCGGCCGACGGACGCCGTCCTCTGGTTCCAGGCGCGGCTCGACGAGGGCCCCGTCGCGGTCGGCCTGGTGGGCGGCGCCGAGCTCCCGGCGCTCTCACGTCTCTCGGAGCAGCTCGCCCCCCTCCTGATGGGCGCGTGACGGCGAACGGGCAGTTCGAGGAGTCCGTCCCGGACGGCGTCCTGCCGTGCCTGCTGTTCACGCCGCGGGCACCGGCCGACGGCCCGCGCCCGCTCGTCGTGTTCCTCCATGGCGTGGGGGAGCGGGGGCACACCGACGAGACCCTCGACCGCCTGCGCGTCCACTCGCTCCCACACCTCGCGACCGAGGGGGCGCTGCCCGACGTGGCCGGCGCCCCGTTCCCGTTCATGGTCGCCTGCCCCCAGACCGCCGGCGGCTGGGCCGATGAGACGGACCGCCTCGCGCACCTGCTCGACGTCCTGGCCGTCGAGCACGGCGCCGACCGGGGCCGGGTCTACGTGACCGGCATCTCCCTCGGGTCGGTGGGCTGCTGGCTCGTCGCCGACGCCGTCCCGCGCGTCGCGGCCATCGCGCCGCTCTCGTGGGAGCCCCCGGACGTGGCGGCGGGCCTCGACGACCTCCCGGCCTGGATCGCGGTGGGCGCGCAGGACACCCGCGCCGACGTCCGCGCGATCATCGCCTCCGCCGTCGAGCGTGGCGAGGAGCCCCGCACCGTCCTGCGCGTGGACCCCGACGGCGCCCACGTCGGGGGGTACTGGAACCACGTCTACGGCCAGGCCGAGCTCTACGAGTGGATGCTCCGGTGGTCGGCCTAGCCGAGTCGCCGCGGGGCCGGGCGGGCGCGTGGGCGGGGATCGCCCTGGCGCTGGTGGCCGGCGTCCTGTCGACGGCCCGGATCCTCGCCGGGGACGGCGACGGGCGCTCCGGTTCGGCCTGGCCCGCTGCGCTCATCGCCCTGGCGGGGGTCGCCCTGCTCGTGTCCGCGGCGGCGGTCCGCACCGCGGGCGCGGGGCGCCTGGGACGGGCCGCGATCGGTGTCAGCGGGCTCGCCGTGGGCGTCGCGCTCGTGGCCCTCGCGCTGACGGCCGACGACCCCAACGGGTCCCGCTAAAACGGCTCGCCGGGCCCAATACGCGCCGACACTCGGCGGCGGGCGCGCCGCCATCTGACGCCGGAGTTAGCCTGGCCGGATGCCGCCGAGGACGAACGATTTCCAGGCGCTTGTCTTCTTCCTGCGCCAGGAGTTGGGGGGCGATGCCGCCACCTACACCGAGTCAGCATTGGTCAAGGACCCCGACGGGGGAGAGCGCGAGATCGACATCCTCATCGAGGGCGAGGTTGCTGGGACCCCCATCAAGGTCGCCATCGAGTGCAACGGTGAGGCTCGAAAGCGCTCAGTTGGTTGGGTCGAGCAAATGGCTGGCAAGTACAGGGACCTCAAGATCGACAAGGTCGTCTTGGTGGCGAAGGCTGGGTTCACGTCGCAAGCCGAAAAGAAGGCCGACAGGCTGGGTTTTGAAACGCTCACCTACCAGGAGGCGGAGGCAGAAGAGGCAGGCCCTCGGGTGCTTTTCGGGCCGAGCCTTGCCCTTATCGAGGCGCGTACCCAGATCGATGCTGTCCATGTTCAGGTCAGTCCGCCTTCAGGCGAAGCCAAGGTCATTCGAGCCGAGCCCGGCCACCTCCTGTTCTTTGGAGACGGCGAGGAGGCTTCTTCGTTCTTGGACTTCATAACGCAGCTTCGGCGTACGCCAGGCTTCCTCCGCGGTCTTTTCCAAGCCCCACCGCCAAGCCCCGATGAACGCATCGCAATCGAGTGGCCCGCCCCGCGCGTCAAGCGGCACTCGAACGGAGTAGAAGAGCCTCTCGCTCTGCGCTGGGAGGAGACGGAAGACCTCCATGAGGTAGGTCACGTACGCGTGATCTTGAGGGCCCGAATCACGCGTGCACCGGTCGCGCTCAGGGGTGGGCGCATCGGATCGCAAGGCTTCCGGTGGGGGAACGCGACCGTCGGAGACGGCCGCGCGCTTCTGGTCATTCCCGACGGACAGTCCGTTGCTTGGGTCAGAAGTGACGCCGGCGATATGCGACTTGCGACGGACGACGGGGCAGACCAGTACTCCGAAGCAGGAGGGGTCGATGCCGACATTGATGGGCACCCCGGCTGAGGGGTAGTCCGCCCAAAGGCCCGACGGGTCCCGCTAGCCCGCGAACCGCCCCTGGTAGCGGAGGTCCAGCAGCCGGACGCTCGACTGGAAGCCGCCGGTGATGTTCACCCGGAACGTCGCCAGCCTCTCGGCGTTGGCGCCGACCGTGACGACGCCCTGGTAGTTCCCGGCGCACAGCGGGCGCGGCACGTCGTTGCCCGTGACGCCCGGCCCCTCGGGGACGGCGGCGGGGCGCATCACGAAGGAGACGCGGGTGGGGTTCCCGTCGGAGGCCGACTGCGAGCAGCGCGGGTAGAGGTCCAGCGGCCGGCCGGGATCCCGGGTCAGGCTCGCCGAGGCGGTGACCGGCCCTGCCCCTCCATCGGTGTGGTCGAGCACCGCGAGGACGTAGGTGAACCGCTCCGTCCCGGACACCCGGCTCATGGACATCCCGTCGACCGTCGGGCGCACGCGGAGGGCCAGACCGGTCTGGTCGCGGTCGGCGACGACGCGCAGCCCGAGGGCCGGGAGGCTGTGGACCGGGAACACCTCCTCGGGCGTCACGAAGCGCAGCCGGTAGACGCCCGCCGGGACGCGCAGACGGAAACGGCCCGACGCGCTCACGGAGGAGATGTCCTCGCGCACGCCCGAGGCGGAGCCGACCGCCTCGACGCGGAACAGGACGGGCCGCCCGTTCCCGCCGAGGATCCGCAGCGGACGCGAGAAGGGCCGGTCGTCGACCGCGGAGCGCACGGTCCCGCTGAGCGTGAAGGTGCACGGGTCGCCCCCGGCGTGCTCGGTGCGCAGCTCGTTCGACCGCTGGGTGGTGGGCTGCGCCGGCTGCGCGCAGCGGATGAAGTCCTGGCCGCCGACGTTCCTGCTCACGATGATCGCCCGCGAGCGCGGGTTCCAGGGCTTGCCGCCTCCCCGCGGCGCGATGCGCCAGGCGCCCTGCGCGAGCTGCAGCGTGTAGCGGCCCTTGGCGTCCGTGACGTCGGACTCGGAGCCGGCGCCGCTCGCGCCGACAGTCACGCCGCGGACCGGCGCGACCGAGCAGGTGCGCGGCCCGCAGGTGCGGGCCTTCAGGGTGCCGCTCACCGCGAACGGGACGCCGACCGTGCGCGTGGTGCTGCCCGTGGCGCCGCCGGCGTCGGTGACGGTGAGGGTCGCGGTGCGGTTCCCGCCCGCGGTGTACCGGTGGGTGACGCGGGGACCCGACGCCGTCCCGCCGTCACCGAACCGCCAGGCGTAGGAGGTGATGGTGCCGTCGGGGTCGCGGGACGCCGAGCCGTCGAAGGTGAACTCCCGCGGCTGCCCGGGGACGCGCGTGACCGTGGCGGCGGCAACCGGCGGCTGGTTCTGCGGCGCGGACGGGACCTCGGCGCGCATGTAGGCCACCGTGAAGCGGCCGGTGGCGCCCGCCTCGGCGTCGGCGCAGCCGGTGCCCACCGAGTACGAGCCGAGGGGGAACCAGTGGTTGCCGCCGGGCACGGTGAACGTGCCGATCGTCGTCTCGTAGACGTCGTCGGGGAACGGCGGGCCGCCGCCGGCGACGTCGCTGGACGGCGGGATGCCGTCGGCCAGGCCGGAGTAGCGCGTCGCGCCCGGCGTGTCGGGATACATCATGAACGCGACTGCCAGGCATCGGTTCGGGTCGTTGGGGAACGACCTGGCGACGCTCTTCACCACGATCTGCGCCGGGATGTCGATCGTCGCCCCGGCCGCCGGCCCGGCGACGGCCATGGCGACGGCGGCGACGAGGGCCGCCGGGATCGCCCTCCGCCACACACGCGAGGCGTCCATGGCGGGAATCTCCGCGCCCGGCGACCCCCCGGTCAAGCTCCCCGACCGGGGGGTCGTGCGGGCGCTGCGGCTCAGTCGAAGTCGATGATGAGCTGGTCCAGCGGCATCGCCCGGCGCGGCGTGAGCGGCGGGGTGAAGGGCGTGACCGGCAGCACGACGCCCTCGCCCTCGGCGCGGTCGAAGGCCGCGGTGCCGGGGGTGCGCCCGGTGACCGTGAAGCTGTCGATGCCGTACGGGACGCCCTCGGAGGCGATCGGCGACGGGCCCCGGGTGACGTGCACGTGGAGGTGCGGCGCCACCGAGTTGCCCGAGTTGCCGACGAGGCCGATGACGTCGCCGCGGCGGACGCGGTCGCCGGCCTTCACGCGGACGCTGCCGGGCTGCATGTGGGCGAACAGGACGTAGTTGCCGCCACCGACGTCGAGGACGACGTGGTTGCCGTCGGCGTTCGCGAGCGGGATGCCCGCAGGGAAGACCCCGGGCACCTCGTCACGCAGGCCGTCGAGCGCCGACGACACCCGGCCGTCGGCCACGGCGTAGATCGGCTGCCCGTAGATCGCGTAGCTGCGCGGGTCGGTCTTCTCGCCGATGTAGATGCGGCCGTCGGGGTACAGCTGCTCCCAGTCCACGGCGTAGCGCTGGGCGATCACGACCCCGCCGTTCACGGGGAGCGCCGCGCGGGTGTGACGGGTGGCGTCGCAGCACGAGTCGGCCGAGATGTACCGCATGCCCTTCAGCGGGGCGCCGAAGCTCACGACCGGGCGCCGGTTGACGGTCACGCGGGCGCCGGTCTGCGAGGAGGTCACCGGCGGCTTCAGGGCGAGCCGGGTGGTGATCCGGTGCTCGAGGACGCGCGGGACCGTGGCGCCGGCGGGCAGGGTGATGTGCACGAACAGCAGGGAGCCCGTGCCCGGCTCCATCGTCGCCGTCGAATCGCGGCGGCCGTCCGGCTGCAGGCGACCGGCGACGGCCTTCGCGCCGAGGGTGGTGATGACGCGCCCGGCCGGGGTGCGCACCTGCACCCGCTGCACGGTCAGCTTCAGCGGCGTGTGGTTGCCGACCCGTACCTCGTAGACGAGATGCGTGCGGCCGTCGGAGCCGCGGAACGGGATGGGCGCCTCGGGCACGTCGGCCGTGAGCGGGGTCAACTGGGGCGGCGCGGTCGCCGCCGACGCAGTGCCCGCGAGGGCACCGATCAGGCACGCGGCACCGAATGCCGCAAGGAGGGCCATACGCCTCATCACCACCACCTCTCCGGTCAGGGGGGCGAGAGCATATGTGCCGCCCCGGAACGGAGAAAGCCCGCTGATCAGCGGGCTTCCAAAGAGCGGGAGTGACGGGACTCGAACCCGCGGCCTCCGGATTGACAGTCCGGTGCTCTAACCAATCTGAGCTACACCCCCAGCGACCGACGTCGCGGGACGGACGGAATGGGCGGTGACGGGTTCGAACCGCCGGCCACCTGCGTGTAAAGCAGGCGCTCTACCGCTGAGCTAACCGCCCGCACCTCGTACGGCGACGGCGAACGATACCAGTCTCGGGAGGAGTGTCGGCCATCCGGGCGGGGGATGGGCACCGGCCGGGCCGGCAGGTAGGTTCCCGGCGTCCATCGGGCGGGCGGAGGAGGCCGGGCCCATGTGGCTCACGTTCACGGCGGGGGCGGAGAAGGGGCGGAGCGTCCAGGCGACGGGCGACCGCTTCACGGTCGGCCGCGACCCGTCCTGCGATCTCACCATCGACGACGCGCGCGCGTCGCGACAGCACGCGTACCTGCGTGTGCTGCCCGACGGCAGCGCCGAGCTGCACGACCTCGACTCGGCCAACGGCACCTGGGTCAACGGCCACAAGCTGAGCGGCCCGGTGACCCTCTCGGGCGGCGAGGAGCTGAAGTTCGGGGACACCGTGCTGTCCGCCACGCGCCAGCCGGTCGCCTCGACGGCGACCGTCGTGGGGGAGGCCCCGCCCGTCGCGCCGCCGCCCCCGCGGCAGCCGGTGGACAACCCGCCGCCGCCCCGGGGCCTCGGCGACTCGGGGCCGTCCCCGTCGGTCATCGAGCGGATCAAGCTGCGCCGCACCACCCGCTGGAGCGTGGTGCTCGGCGGCCTGGCCGTCGTGATCGCGGTGGTGGCCGTCGTGCTCGCCGTGACCGGCGTCTTCAGCAGCGACGACGACGAGCCGACGGCGCGCACCATCCCCGAGATCGTCGACGCGGTCCGCCCGTCCACGGTCGTGGTCAACACGCTCGACGACGGCCAGCCGTCCGGCAGCGGCACCGGCTGGGTGCTCGACGCCGAGCAGGGCCTCATCGTCACCAACAACCACGTCGTCAACGGCGGCACGAGCTGGACCGTGGGCGTGGACGACGAGCAGCGGGACGCCACGCTGGTCGCCGCGGCGCCGTGCGAGGACCTCGCGCTGCTGCAGCTCGAGAACCGCGCCGGCCTCACCACGCTGCCGCTGGGCGACCAGATGGCGCTGCGCCAGGGCCAGACGGTCATCGCCGTCGGCTTCCCGGGCACCGCGTCGCAGCGCGCGAACCTCACGACCACCACCGGCGTCGTCTCCGTCGTCAACACCCGCTTCGACCTCCAGGGCGTGGACGTGCCGCAGTACCCCAACGTCATCCAGACCGACGCGGTCATCAACCCCGGCAACTCGGGCGGCCCGCTCGTCAACGAGAACGCCGAGCTCGTGGGCGTCAACTCGGCCGGCATCACCCTGCTCGGCGGCCGCACCATCCAGGGCCAGGGCTACGCGATCGGCGTGGACCGGGTGAAGGAGATCATCCCGACGCTGCGCTCCGGCCGCTCCATCGGCTGGACCGGCATCGGCTTCATCCACGTCACCGACCCGAGCGAGGTCGCCAGCGAGCTCGCCTCGGCCGGCCTGCCCGAGAGCCCCGGCCTCGTCGTGACCAGCGCGGTCCCCGGCTCCCCGGCGGCCGAGGCCGGCTTCGGCCAGCAGCCGGTGCTCATCACGGCGATCAACGGCCAGCCGATGGACGGCAGCCTGCCGAGCTACTGCGCCGCGATCGGCAGCGGGGAGAGCGGCACCGACGCCGTCTTCACCGTCGCCGAGCCGAACCAGTCGGTCGAGAAGGACATCACGGTCCGCCTGGACTGACCCGGAAAAGCGTCGGGGGCGCCGATGAGATCGGCGCCCCCGGTGCGACCGTTGCCCTGCGATCGCTGTGTATGTGAGGCGGCTCGAGGGAGTGAGCAGCCCGTTGTGCTGTGAGTATCGCCAGGCCCGGCGTCAGGACCTAGGGCTCTAGAGACGATGCCCAGGGGCGGCCGCGAGGGCCGGGGCGAGGTCCCCCTCCGGCGCCACGGCCACCGCGCCCAGGCCGAGCCACCGCGCCATCGCCTCGAGCTCGGCGGCCAGTTCCGCCGCCACCTCGGGCGTCGCCTGCCCCGGCTGGGCGTGGGCGGACTGCACGCGCAGCACCCCGGCGGCCCGGTCGGCCTTCAGGTCGACCCGCGCCACGAGGGCGTCGCCCAGCAGGAACGGCAGCACGTAGTACCCGTGCTCGCGCAGGTGGGCGGGCGTGTAGATGCCGATGCGGTAGCGGAACCCGAAGATGCGCTCCGTGCGGTCCCGCTCCCAGACGAGCGAGTCGAAGGGGGAGAGAAGGGCCCGCGCCCGCACCCAGCGCGGAAGGGCCGCGTCCGGGTGCATCAGGGCCGGGACGTCCCACCCGCGCACCGTGACCGGGAGCAGGAGCCCCTCCTCCACCAGCTCCGCGATGCGCGGCCGGGCGCGCGGCACGTTGAGGCGGTGGTAGTCGCACAGCTCGCGGGCGGTCGCGACCCCGAGCGACCGGGCGGCGAGGCGCAGCAGTTCGCGCTGGGCCTCCTCCTCGTCCGGCTCGGGCAGCGCGAGGATCGCCGCCGGCAGGACCCGCTCGGTCAGGTCGTAGAGCCGCGCGAAGTCCGACGACCGGCGCACGGCCGCCACCTGCCCGGTGCCGAACAGCCACTCGAGCGCGCGCTTGCCCGGGCTGCGCCCCCACATGCCCTCCACCTTCGGGCCGGGGTCCGAGAGGTCGCCCGCGGTCAGGGGGCCGCGCTCGCGCACCTCGTCGAGCACGGCCTGCACGTAGCCCGGCTGCTCGCGGGCGATGCGCGCCGTGCCCTCCCACAGGTCCCGGTCGGCGGCGCGCCGCCGCCAGCCGAGCAGCGGCCACAGGTCGGCTGGGACGAGCGACGCCTCGTGGCACCAGCACTCCACGAGCTCACCGTCGGCGGCCATGCGCGGCACGAGGTCGCGGGGGTGCGCGCCGAGGCGCGCGAAGAGGGGCAGCTCCTGGGAGCGCACCAGCACGTTGACCGAGTCGATCTGCAGCAGGCCCACCCGCGCGAGCACCCGCCGGGCGTGCCGGCGGTCCACCCGTCCGCCGGGGCGCGGATCCCCGAGACCCTGGGCCCCGAGCGCGATCCGGCGGGCCTGGGAGGCCGACAGCTCCTCGCGTGGCGGGGTCATGGTGATGGCGGGCGGTTTCGGGACACGAGACGGTGGGGGGCGGCCGAGGCTACCGGCGCGGCCCCCCGCCGCGCCCGGAGGGGCCGACCGCGAGCGGGCCACTGGACCGATGGGCGGGACCCGGTTCCGCGGTCCGTGCCGATGGGGGGTGGATAGGTGACACGGGGAGGCAGATAGTCGCCGCCGTCCCGCCCCTTCCCGGTGGTCCGCGTGGCACCCTCCCCCCTCCCGGCTCGTCGTCGACCCGTCGCCCTCGCGTTGCTGGCCTGCGCCGCGATCTGCGCGCTGCCGGCGGCCCACGCGGGGGCCGTCCCCGTGCGCGCGCAGGCGGGCCAGGCCGTCATCGAGGGCGAGGACACCGACGCCCGCGTCGCGCGCGGGGCGGACGCGTGGACGACCGTCGCGCAGGCCGGCGCGTCCGGGTCGGCCATCGCCTCCGGACCGGACAACGGCACCTCGAACGGCGTCCCCATCGCCTCGACGACGGCCGAGGCCCGGTACGAGGTGGAGTTCGACCAGGCCGGGACCTGGCATGTCTGGGTGCGCGGCCTGGCGCCGAACACGGCGGGCAACTCGCTCCACGTCGGCCTGGACGGCGCCGAGCCGTCCACCGCCGCCGAACTGAACACCGGCACCTTCGGCTCGTTGCTGTGGTTCCGCTCCCGCATCTCGGGGGCGACGGCGCGGGTCACGGTGCCGACGGCCGGCGTCCACACCGTCTCCGTCTACATGCGCGAGGACGGGTTCGTGCTGGACCGCCTGCTGCTCACGACGAACGCGTCGTACACCCCCTCCGGCGCCGGGCCGGCCGCGAGCCCGCGCGGCACCGGGGGCGGGGACACGACCGCACCGTCCCTCACCGCGCGCACCCCCACCGTCGGGGCGTCGGGTGTCGCGGTGGGGGCGAACCTGACGGCCACCTTCGACGAGGCCCTGGCCCCGGCGTCGGTGACCACCTCCAGCGTGACCCTCGCCCCGGCGGGCGGCGGCGCCCCCGTGCCGGCGGCGGTGTCCCTGGGCTCGGGCGGGACCGTGATCACGCTGAACCCGACCGCGGACCTGGCGGCCGGGACGCAGTACACGGCGACCCTCTCCACCGTGATCGAGGACGTGGCGGGCAACAACATCCCGGCCGCGATCAATTGGTCGTTCACCACCGCGGCGAGTGGACCCGGCCCCGGGGCCGGGGCGTTCCTGCCGTCGGGTGGCCAGGTGGTGATGGAGGCGGAGTCCTTCAGCACCAACACCCCGCGGGGCACGGACTCCTGGACGGCGACCGCGACCCCCGCCGGGGCCGTCGGGACCGCGATGGCGTCGGGCCCCGACAACGGCTCCGGGTCGGGCACGCCGATCCCGTCGACGTCCCCCGAGCTGACCTACCCGGTGCAGTTCCCCGGGGCGGGCACCTGGCACGTGTGGGTGCGGGCGTGGAACCCGGACGGAGCCGGCAACTCGGTGCACCTGGGCCTGGACGGTGCCACGCAGGCGGCGTCGGCCGACCTCACCAACAACACCTACGGATCGTGGGTCTGGTTCCGCGGCCGCACGGCGTCGCCGACGGCCCGCTTCACGGTGCCGGGGGCCGGGGTGCGGACGGTCAACGTGTGGATGCGCGAGGACGGCCTCGTGCTCGACCGCATCCTGCTCACGACCGACGCGGCCTACACCCCCAGCGGGAGCGGGCCGGCCGAGAGCGCCCGCGCCGGCGGTCCCCCGCCCGGTGACACGACCCCGCCGTCGCTCACGGCCCGCACCCCGGCGGTGGGCGCGACGGGCGTGGCGGTGGGCTCCGACGTGACGGCGACCTTCAACGAGGCCCTGGCGGCGGCGTCGGTGACGACGTCGAGCGTGACGCTGGCCCCGACGGGCGGCGGCGCGGCGGTCCCGGCGGCGGTCTCGCTGGGCTCGGGTGGCACCGTGATCACCCTGAACCCGACCGCGGATCTGGCAGCCGGGACCCAGTACACGGCGACCCTCTCCACCGCGGTCGAGGACGTGGCGGGCAACAACATCCCGGCCACGATCAATTGGTCCTTCACGACCGCCCAATCGACGCCGGGGGACACCACGCCGCCCTCCGTGACGAACCGGACCCCGGCGCCCGGGGCGACCGGCGTGGCCATGGGCGCCGACGTCACGGCCACGTTCTCCGAGGCCCTCGCGCCGGGGACGGTCTCGTCAGGGACCGCCTCGGTCGCGCCCGCGGCCGGTGGGGCGGCGCTCCCCGCCGCGGTGACCCTCGGCGCAGGCGGCACCACGATCACGGTGAACCCCGCCGCCGACCTGGCCGCCGACACGCTCTACGAGGTCACGCTCGGCACCGGCATCACCGACGTCGCCGGCAACGCCCTCCCGACCCCGGTCACCTGGACCTTCCGGACCCTGGGCGCACCCACCGGCGAGCCCACCACCCGCACCCGCATCACCACCGGCCAGATGCTCGGCGGCGGCCGCGACCGGCGCTCCTTCTACATCGCCACCGACGGCGGGCCGTGGGGCCTCACCTACGCCGGCGGCCACCCGCGGGCCGCGGGCCGGCTCATGAACTTCCGCGCGGCCAACGCCGTGTGGGAGGACGACGCCCGCGCCGACGACGACCCCGTCGCGAACACGAACGAGTTCGTCTCGTGGATCCCCACCTACCGCGCCCTGGGCGTCATGGCCGTGACGGTCTCGCTGCAGGGCGGCAAGCCCGGGTACGAGGGCGCGCTCTCCAGCGCCTTCCGCGCCGACGGCTCGCTCAAGCCGGAGTGGATGGCGCGCACGGCCCAGGTGATCGAGGCCGCCGACGCGCAGGGGATGGTCGTCATCCTCACCTACTTCTACAAGCGCGAGGACGACATCTTCACGAACGACGCGTCCGTCCGCGCCGCCACCCGCAACGCCACCGACTGGCTCATCGCCCGGGGCTACGCGAACGTGATCATCGAGATCGCGAACGAGTACAACACGACCGGCTACCACAAGCCGATCTTCCTCCCGGTGGCCGGCCGCTTCCCCGGCGTGGCCGAGCTCATCACGATCGCGCGCAGCCGCTTCGACGGGCTCGGGTGGCGTGTCCCGATCTCCGCCTCGACCACCGACATGCGGCTGCGCACGGAGATCAACGAGGTCTCCGACGTCGCGCTCGTCCACGGCAACTCGCTGAGCCCGGAGGACGACGGCCTCGGCGTCGCGGCGCTCGTCGCGAACCCCGAGGTCAACGGCCCGGTCCTCGTGAACGAGGACTTCAACGGCTACGCCGCGGTCGAGGCGAACTTCGAGAAGGAGCGCGCGAGCGCCCAGGCCGTGTTCGACGTCGGCGGGTCGTGGGGGCTGATGTTCCAGCCCTACAACCAGAACTACCCCTTCCGGTGGGCCGTCGGGCCGAGCACGGTCTTCACGGGGCAGAACGAGGCGAACTACTTCCGGGCGATCCTCACGCACATGCGCGGCCTGACGATCACGGACACGACCGCGCCCGGCATCGCCGACCGCGGTGTCGCGCCGGGGGAGACGGGCGTCTCGACCTCCTCGAGCGTGGCCGTCTCCTTCACGGAGTCGATGGACCGCGCGAGCCTCACGACGTCCTCCGTGCGCCTGCTGCGCGACGGGTTCCCCGTCGCGGCGACGGTCGCCGCGGGCGAGTCGCGCACCGTCACGCTGACGCCGGACGCCCCGCTGGATCCGCTCACGACCTATGTCGTATCCCTGACGTCGGCCGCGACGGACACGGCGGGCAACGCGCTCGCGCCGGCCTCGTGGAGCTTCACCACCGGCCCCGCCGCCCCGCTCGGACCGTCCGCCGGGGACGCCGGGACCGTGGTGATCGAGGCCGAGGGGGCCGCGTCCCGGTTCGCGCGCTCCAACCGCTCGTGGCTGGACGGCCAGAGCCCGGCCGGGTCCGTGGGCGACGCCGTGCTGGCGGGGCCGGACGGCGGGCTGACGATCTCGACGAACGTGGCGACCACGTCGCCGGAGCTGAGCTTCGACGTGCACTTCGACCGCGCCGGCTCCTACGGGGTGTGGCTGCGGGGTTGGGCACCGAGCGCCTCGGGCGACTCGGTGAGCGTGTCCATCGACGGGCTCGCGCCCGTGAACCTGAGGGCGGCGAACATGAACACGGCGACGTACGGGGCATGGCACTGGTTCGTGGACGGCTCCTCGCTCGCCCGGGCCACCCTGCAGGTGGCCACCCCCGGCCGGCACACCGTCCACGTCTACATGCGGGAGGACGGGTTCAGCCTGGACCGCCTGCTGCTGACGACGGACACGACCCTGACGCCGACGGGCACCGGCCCGGCCGCGTCGCCGCGCCCGTGACCGGGGGACGCGCCGCCGTGCGCGGCCTGCTCGTGGGGCTCGTGGCCCTGCTCGCCTGCAGCGCGCCCGCGCTCGGCGCCGTGACGCTCGACTTCGGCACCGCCGTGACCGGCACCGTCGCCGACAAGGACGGCCAGGGCACCGGCTTCGCCGACGTCACGCCGAACGCCGCCGGCACGCAGTACGAGCCGACCGCCATCGACCTGGACCCGGCCGCGGGCCGCCTCACCCTGACGGCGCTGACCGGCAGCAACACGACGAACAACTCGCTGCGCAACCAGCTCACGGTGCCCTTCGACGGCACCGCCACCGAGACGATCTCGGCGCGGCTGGTGGGCCCGCTGACGAACCTGACCGCCTCGCCGCAGCAGGGCGGCATCGTGTTCGGCCCGTCCCAGGACGACTACATCAAGCTCGTCGCCACCCGCGGCACCACGGCGAACCAGATCCAGTTCTACCGCGAGGTCGGCTCGAGCCGGGCGCAGGTGGGCGCCGTCTCGTTCGACGCGGCGGCCTGGGCCGCGATCACCACGCTCGACCTCTATCTCGTGCTCGACGGCCCCGGCGGCACGGTGCGCGCCGAGTACGCGGTCAACGGCGGGGCGCGGCAGGCGATCCCGCAGACCTACACCGTCCCGGCGGCCTCGCGCGCGGCGTTCTTCAACCCGGCGTCCCAGGCGGGGATCCTGGCCTTCACGAGCTCCGCGGCCACCGTGCCCGTCACGTTCGACCGCTTCGCCGTGGGAGAGTGCGTCGCGGCCGGCGGGCGCCCGTCGGTGACCCAGGTGGACCCGGCGGCCGGGGCCACGGGCGTCCCCACCGGCACCGCGGTGACGGCCGAGGTCTCCCTGCCGAACTGCGGCGGCATCGACCGCGACTCGGTCGCGTCCGGCACCGTGCGCCTCATCGACACGACCACGTCGTCGATCGTCCCGGCCGTCGTGAACACCTCCGGCGGCGGCGACGTGATCGTGCTGCAGCCCACGGTGGCGCTGCAGCCGACGCGGACCTACCGCTTCGAGGTGGACGACGACCTCATCGACCTCTCGGGGGCGCAGTTCCAGCCGTTCACCTCCACCTTCACCACGGGCACCGGCCCGGGCGGCGGCGGCGGGACCTTCACCGGCACCTTCACGCGGTCCGTGACGTCGGCGCCCGACCTCATCGGGGGCATCGGGTACACCGGCGTGGCCGTCGGCCCGGACCACAGGCTGTACGCGTCCACGAACTCCGGGCTCATCACCCGCTTCCCGATCAACGCCGACGGGTCGCTGGGCACGGGGGAGGAGATCACCTCCCTGCAGTCCCACGAGGGCGGTCCGCGCATCCTGATCGGGATGGCGTTCGACCCGGCGTCCACGCCGTCGAACCCGATCCTGTGGGTGAGCCACAACCAGTTCACGTTCTCCAACGCGACGGAGTGGACCGGCAAGGTCAGCCGCCTGAGCGGCCCGGGCCTCGGCACCGTGACCGACGTGCTCACCGGGCTCCCCCGGTCGGCGCGCGACCACCTCACCAACTCGCTCGCGTTCCACAACGGGCTCCTCTACTTCACGCAGGGGTCGAACTCCGCGATGGGCGCCCCGGACAACGGGTGGAGCCAGCGGCCCGAGCGCGTGCTGAACGCCGCCGTGCTGCGCCTGGACCCGTCGAAGCTGCCGGGCACGCTGCCGCTGGACGTCCGCACGGCCGACGGCGGCGGCACCTACAACCCCTACGGCGCCAACGCGGCGCTCACGCTGTACGCGACCGGTGTGCGAAATGCATACGACCTGGTGTGGCACACGAACGGCCAGCTCTACGTGCCGACGAACGGATCGGCCGCGGGCGGCATCACGCCGGCCACGCCGTCGCCGCTGCCGGCGGCCTGCTCGCCGCGGCCGGACGGCGCGTACACCGGCCCCACGGTCACGTCGATCACCAACGCGGGCGCGCAGCCGGACTACCTGTTCCGCGTCGTGCAGGGCGGTTACTACGGCCACCCCAACCCGTCGCGCTGCGAGTGGGTGCTGGGCGGCGGTGACCCGGGCGCGGGCGTGGACCCGTTCGAGGTGCCCGCGTACCCGAACGGCACGCTGCCCGACCGCAACTACCGCGGGGCGGCCTTCAACTTCGGCCTCCACTTCTCGCCGAACGGCGCCGTGGAGTACCGCGGCGGGGCCTTCGGCGGCTCGCTGGCGGGGACCCTCCTGGTGGTGCGCTACAGCGCCGGCGACGACGTCATCGCACTGACGCCGAACGGCGGCAACGGCGACATCGCGACGTCGCAGACCGGCATCACCGGCCTGACCGGGCTGGTGAACCCGCTCGACATCACCGAGGACGTCACCACCGGCAACCTCTACATCGCCGAGTACCCCGACCCGAGCAAGTCGACCGCGCCGAGCCGCATCGTGCTGGCGAGGCCCGACGCGCCGCCGACGGGTGACACCACGCCGCCGTCGCTCACGGCCCGCACCCCGGCGGTGGGGGCGACGGGCGTGGCGGTGGGCTCCAACGTGACGGCGACCTTCGACGAGGCCCTGGCCGCGGCGTCGGTCACCACGTCGAGCGTGACGCTGGTGCCGACGGCGGGTGGCGCCGCGATCCCGGCGGCCGTCTCCCTGGGGTCGGGCGGCACCGTGATCACGCTGAACCCGACCGTGGACTTGGCGGCCGGGACGCAGTACACGGCGACGCTCACGACGGCGATCGAGGACGTGGCCGGGAACAACCTCCCCTCCTCGATCAATTGGCCCTTCACCACGGCCCCGGGTGGACCCGGCCCCGGGAGCGGGGCGTTCCTGCCCTCCGGCGGCCAGGTGGTGATGGAGGCGGAGTCGTTCACCACCAACACCCCCCGCGGGACGGACGCGTGGACGAGCGTGTCCGCGCCGCCGGGCCTGGTGGGCACCGCGATGGCGTCGGGGCCGGACAACGGCTCGGGGTCGGGCACGCCGATCCCCACGACCTCGCCGGAGCTGACCTACCTCGTGGACTTCCCGTCGGCGGGCACCTGGCACGTCTGGGTGCGCGGCTACAACCCGGACACGGCCGGCAACTCCGTGCACATCGGCCTGGACGGCGCCACGCAGGCGGCGTCGGCCGACCTGACGAACACGACCTTCGGGTCGTGGCTCTGGTTCCGCGGCCGCACGGCGTCGCCGACGGCGCGGATCACCGTGCCGAGCGCGGGTGTCCACACCGTGAACGTGTGGATGCGCGAGGACGGCTTCGTGCTGGACCGCCTGCTGCTCACCACGAACGCGACGTACACGCCGACCGGCACCGGCCCGGCGGAGAGTCCCCGAGATGGCGGTGGCGACACGTCACCGCCGTCCCTCACCGCGCGCACCCCCGCTGTCGGGGCGGTGGGTGTGGCGGTGGGGGCGAACGTGACGGCCACCTTCGACGAGGCCCTGGCCCCGGCGTCGGTGACCACTTCCAGCGTGACCCTCACCCCGACGGCGGGTGGCGCCGCGGTCCCCGCGGCCGTCTCCCTCGGGTCGGGCGGCACGGTGATCACGTTGAACCCGACCGCGGACCTGGCGGCCGGGACGCAGTACACGGCGACGCTGACGACGGCGATCGAGGACGTGGCGGGCAACAACCTCCCGGCCTCGATCAATTGGTCGTTCACCACGGCGTCGAGTGGCGGCGGTGGCCCGTTCCTGGGCGCCGGTGGCCTCGTGGTGATGGAGGCCGAGGACGCCCAGGCCCGCATCGCCCGCGGCGCCGACGCCTGGAACCCAGCCTCGCCGGCCGGCGCGTCCGGCACGGCGCTCGCCGCGGGCCCCGACGACGGCACCGCGGCCGGCACCCCGGTCACGACCACGAGCGCGGAGTTGCGCTTCGACGTCGTGTTCGACCAGCCCGGCACCTACCACGTGTGGGTGCGCGGCCTGGCGCCGAACACGGCGGGCAACTCGCTCCATGTCGGCCTGGACGGGGCCGAGCCGACCACGGCCGCCGAGCTCAACACGGCCACCTTCGGGTCGCTGCTCTGGTTCCGCACGCGCATCAGCGGCCCGACGGCGCGCATCAGCGTGCCGAGCGCCGGCCTCCACACCGTCCACGTCTGGATGCGCGAGGACGGCTTCGTCCTCGACCGCCTGCTGCTGACGACGGACGCCACCCTCACCCCGAGCGGCGCAGGCCCGGCCGCGAGCCCCCGCGGCTGACCCGGACCCCCGGACCCCGGACCCCCCAAGGAGAGAGCAGAGCGATGTCCGACCACCGACCCCCCACCCCCCGCCGCCGCGGGCTGCGCCGCGCCCTCCTGGGCGCCGTCGCGCTCGGCGCCGGGCTGCTCGCGGCGGCGCCCGCGATGGGCGCGCTGACCGCCGACCAGAGCCGGCTCGTGTTCTCGGACCTGGCCGGCGGCGCGGCGAGCGACCCGAAGCCGGTGACCATCTCGAACCCCTCGGGCTCCTCCTTCACGGTGACCGGGCTGGCGATCTCCGGGGGCAACGCGAACCAGTTCGCGCTCTCCTCGCCGCCGTCGCTGCCGGCCACCGTGCCGGCGGGCGGCAGCGTCACCGTGAACGTGGCCTTCGCCCCCAGCTCGTCCGGGGTGAAGGGCGCCACGCTCACGGCGACCACCAACGACCCGGCGGCGACGTCGATCCCGGTGGTGCTACGCGGCCTCGGCCGGCCCTCGACCGGCGGCGAGCCGTCGCTGCAGTGGGTGCTGGACACCTGGCAGATCCCCGTCGCGACGGGTGACACCACCCCGTCCAACGTGGCCCTCGGCAGCGGCGGCCCGATGGCCGACGAGGTGGACGTCGAGCGCTTCGAGGCGGCCGGGCCCGGCCCCGTGACGGTCACCGCGCTCGCGGTGTTCACCACCCCCGGTGCCACCGAGGCGGCCTCCTTCGGCTGGCACTCGGGCACCGACGGCTCCGGCCGCCAGAACGTCTTCACGGTGCCCGCGGCGTCGGCGCGGATCCTGGACCCCGTCATCACCGGATCCCGCAGCTTCACCCCGTCCGGCGCGTTCGGCCTGGACGCGACCTGGCCGTCGGCGGGCAACCGCGTCACCTACGGCGAGGACGCCCTCAACCTGTGGGAGCCGACGGTCGCGAACCGTCACAAGATGCGCGTCTACCCGATGCGCAACCCGAACGGCTCGGCCGTGGCGAACTCGTTCGTCGTCGCGTTCGAGGACGGCACGGCGTCCCCGGCCGACAACCAGGACGTCGTCGTGGTGCTCGGCAACGTCCGCGCCGCCGCGGCGCCGCAGGGCGCCGAGATCTCGATCGAGAACCTCGACGGCGTGCCGTTCCCGGACCGGCTCGTGATGAGTCGCATCCAGAGCGGCGCGGGCGGGACCGTGGTCCATGACGTCTCCACGCTGCGGATCCACAACACCGGCTCGGGTGCGCTGCAGGTGACCGGGCTGCCGATCACCGGGCCGTTCCAGCTCGCCACGCCCATCACGCTGCCGGCCACGGTGCCGGCCTTCGGGACGCTCGACGTGCCGGTGCGCTTCACCGCGCAGGTGGAGGGCCCGAACGGCGGCCGCAACGACGGCACCCTGACCGTGCTCTCCAGCGACGCCGACGAGCCGTCGACGCCGGTGCAGCTCTCCGGCTTCTGGCAGATCCGGCCGGAGGGCTCCAACGAGGGCACGCTGGAGGAGATCTTCAGCATCTTCGGGTGGACCACGCGCATCGTGAACCCGAGCGGGCCGGGCAGCGACATCAGCCGCAACGGCCGCGTCGAGGCCGTGGGCGACGAGGTCCTGTCGCCGTTCTGGCGCCGCCTGGACACCGGTCAGCCGGTGTTCGTGCGCCAGCTCGCCGCGTTCCACGGGGCCGGGACCGGGACGGTCTACTGGCACCCGCAGGGCGACCAGACGGTGCGCTCGATCTTCACGCACGACGACCTCGAGTACCAGACGGTGCTCCCGCGCCACACGAACCTGCAGGGCCCGGCGCAGGGCTCCTTCACGCCGACGACCGCGACCTTCGGGTTCCGCCTCGCCTCGGCCTGGAGCGACGACTCGCTCAACGGCCAGACGAACCAGTGCCTCAACGACGCGGCGAACCCGCTCTGCGGCCACGTGGTGCGCTTCTGGCCGATCAAGGACCGCGCGGGCGTCGCCATCCCCGGGACGTACCTGGCGGCGATGGACTTCGCCACGGCGACCACCGGCAACTACGACTACCAGGACCTGATCTACCTCATCTCCAACGTGGCCCCCGCGAGCGGCGGTCCCCCGGTGGACACGACCCCGCCGTCGCTCACGGCCCGCACCCCGGCGGTGGGGGCGACGGGCGTGGCGGTGGGCGCCAACGTGACGGCGACGTTCAACGAGGCGCTGTCCGCGGCGTCGGTCTCGACCTCCTCGGTGACCCTCGCCCCGACGGCCGGCGGCGCGGCGATCCCGGCGGCCGTGTCCCTCGGCTCCGGTGGGACCGTGGTCACGCTGAACCCGACGTCGGATCTGGCGGCGGGGACGCAGTACACGGCCACCCTCTCCACCGTGGTGGAGGACGTGGCGGGCAACAACATCCCGGCCGCGATCACCTGGTCGTTCACGACGGCCTCGGGTGGCCCCGGGCCGGGGACCGGGCCCTTCCTGCCCTCCGGCGGGATGGTGGTGATGGAGGCCGAGAGCTTCACGGCCAACACCCCGCGCGGCACGGACTCGTGGACCCTCACCACCACCCCGGCGGGTGCCGTGGGCTCGGCGATGGCGTCGGGGCCGGACAACGGCTCCGGGTCGGGCACCCCCATCCCCACCACGTCGCCGGAGCTCACCTACCCGGTGGACTTCCCGACGACGGGGACGTGGCACGTGTGGGTGCGGGCCTACGTGCCGGACACGGCGGGCAACTCGGTGCACCTGGGCCTCGACGGCGCCACCCAGGCGGCGTCTACCGACCTGACGAACAACTCGTTCGGCACGTGGGTGTGGTTCCGCGGGCGCACCGCCTCCCCGACGGCGCGCATCGAGGTGCCGACGACCGGGGTGCACACGGTCAACGTGTGGATGCGTGAGGACGGGCTCGTGCTGGACCGGATCCTGCTGACGACGTCCTCCACGTACACCCCGACGGGCAACGGCCCGGCAGAGAGCCCCCGCTCGTAGGGGCGCATCGCACGGCCGGGGGCGGCGGCGGGAGGCCGCCGCCCCCGGGGTAGTCTCCGCGCGTGCTGGACCTGTACCGCGAGACAGTCCTCGAGACCGGCCGGTCCGGGGTCTTCTTCATGCTCATCTCGTTCGTGATCACGTTCGTGGTCACGCGCGGCATCACGCGCCACATCCGCACCCGCAACGAGGCGCGCGAGGCCGCCGGGGCCCCGCACCCGGACGGCCGCAGCCTCATCGGCGACATCACGATCGGCGGGGTACACATCCACCACCAGGTGTGGGGGATCCTGCTCATCCTGGTCTCGGCGGGGCTCGAGTTCGCCTACCAGCCGGACACCCCCTGGCTGGAGATCCTGGGGGCCGCCTTCGGCGCCGGCGCCGCCCTGACGCTCGACGAGTTCGCCCTGTGGCTCTACCTCGACGACGTCTACTGGACCGACGAGGGCCGCCGCTCGATCGACGCGGTGCTCATCGCCGCCTGCATCGGCGGGGCGATGCTGCTGGGCACCACCCCGTTCGGCGTCGACGACGGGGAGACGGGCGGCCTCGCGGAGGCGACGATCGTGGTGCTCGTCCACGTCGCGTTCTCCCTGATCTCGGTGCTGAAGGGGAAGATCGCGTTCGGGCTGATCGGCCTCTTCATCCCGCCGCTCAACCTGATCGGCGCCTTCCGCCTGGCCAAGCCCACCTCGCCGTGGGCGCGGTGGTTCTACGGGAAGCGGCCGAAGAAGATGGCGCGCTCGAAGCGGCGCTACGGGGAGGCCCGCACCGAGCGCCTCGACCGCTGGCGGGACCTGCTCGGGGGCAAGGCGGACGGCGACCCGCCGTCCGCCCCGCCCCCGGCGGCCGGCTAGCGGCGGACGGTGAAGCGGACGATGCCGCTCTGCACGTGGCCGTCCGCGTGCGTCACGGTCCAGCGCAGCCGGTAGGCGCCGTTCTGGGCCTTCGGCCCGGGCCGCTTCAGCGTGACGACCGCGGCCGCGGCGTTGCGCGGCGAGATGCGCGCCGACTTCACCAGGTTGCCGGCGCCGTTGCGCGTGACGCGCATCGCGCCGAGGCGCCCGATGGTGTCGCCGAAGCTCACCGTCACGGTCGCCGGCACGCGCTTCAGCGCCGCGCCGTCCTTCGGCGTCGTGGTCACGGGGGAGTCCCCGTGCCCGAGGGCCGTCGCGGGCAGGGCCGCGGCCACCGCCACGATGGCGGCGAGGGCGATACGTCGGGTGCGTGCACGTGCCATGTCATCTCCTCCGGGTCGGTCGGAACGGATCGGAGAACCGGGGGTCCGTCAAGAATCTCCGGTCCGTGAGGGTGTGCAGGAAGGCGACGAGGTCGGCGCGGTCCTGCTCGCCGAGGCTGATCGCGGCGACGAGGGGGTCGCGGAACGGGCTCAGGCGTCCGTCCCCCGCGTGCGGGCCGTCGGAGATCACGCGTCCCCCGGCGGCGTAGAAGTCGACCACCTCGCGCAGCGTGGTCATCGAGCCGTCGTGCATGTACGGGGCGGTGACGCCCACGTTCCGCAGGCTGGGGGCGCGGAACGCCCCCATGTTCTCCGGCCGCCCAGTCAGCTCGAACACGCCCCGGTTGGGTTCCGGGAACGCGCCGGTGCCGCCGATGTTGAACAGGCCGGTGTTGTGAAACGGGACCCGCTCGCGCGGCGCCCCGGCGTACGTCACCTGGTCGCTGAACGTGAAGCCGCCGTGGCAGTGGAAGCACTCGGCGCGCTCGCCGAAGAACAGGTCCGCGCCGCGGCGCTCCGCGGCCGTGAGCCGGCCCTTTCCGGCGACGAACCGGTCGTAGCGGCTGTCCCCGGAGACGAGCGTCCGCTGGAACGCGGCCAGCGACCGGACGATCGCCGGCCAGGTCACCGGCTGCGCCCGCCCCGGGAACGCCCGCGCGAACAGCCGCCGGTAACGGGAGTCGGCCCGCAGCCGCCGCAGGACGGCCGGCTTCGTGCGGTCGGTGATCCCGAGCTCCACCGGGTCGGTGCCGAACAGGGGCACCTCCACCTGCCGCTCCAGCGTCACGAGGGCCGGGTTGGCCCAGGTGAGCGTCGGCGCGTAGGCCACGTTGCCGAGCGTCGGGGTGTTGCGCGGGTGCGCCTGGCCGGTCGAGCCGACCGCGGTCGCCCGTCCGTCGGTGAACGCGAGCGACTGGACGTGGCAGGTGGCGCACGACTGGCGGCGGTTGGCCGACAGGCGCCGGTCGTGGAACAGGTGCCGGCCCACCTCCACGCGGGCCGCCGACATGGGCGAGCCGGCGGGGACCCGCGGCTCCGGGAACCCGCGGGGGAGGTCCCACGACCACCCCCCGGGACGGGCGGCCTCGCCGGCGTCCCGCGGGGCCCCCGTCCCGGGGCTCCGCAGGAGCACGAGGGCGAGGCCCACGACGGCGACGCCGGCCAGGCCGCGCAGGACGGCCTCCGTCATCGCAGCACCCGGAACGCCGTCTGCCCGGCCACGGGCAGCCCGGACCCGGAGCCGTCCGGGCTCCACCCGATCCCGAGCGCGGCGAACACGCCGGCGCACTCCGGGTCGGTCCCGCCGGACATGCAGCCGGGCGCCCCCGCGCGGTTGGCGGTGATGTCGTTGCCGGCGACCAGGGCGCCGACGTCCACGGCGATCCGCTGCCGCGCCGGGTCGAAGCGGGCGAACCGGACCGGCGCCCGGTTCGACGACCGGCAGTTGGTCGTCGCGCCCGTGGCGGGGTTGCCGACGCACCCCGAGGAGCCCAGGTGGACGAAGAAGGTCCTCGACGACCAGGTGCCGGCCGCGCCGCCCGGGTCGCTCAGCTCGATCTTCGCGAACTTGCGGCCGGCCTGCCACGACCAGGCCATCGCGGCCGAGGCCAGCGGGGCGGGGGCCCCGACGGTGTCGGTGTGGTTCATCGTGAAGGGCACCCCGATGAAGTAGCGCACGCCGCTGTAGCGCCCCGCCGGGACGGTGCCCGTGACGACGGCGTTCACTGCGCCGTCGCCCTCCGTGCAGTCGCCCTTCCCGTTCTCCAGGTCGATGAGGGTGGTGCGCTGCCCACCGTCGGTCGCGGCCCAGCGCGGCCGCGACGTGAGCTCCAGCGGCACCGAGGTCCCGTTCGCCCGCGTGAGCCGGACGTTGGACACGAAGAAGCGCAGATCGGTGAGGACGGCGGTGGTGCCGCCGGTGCCGAGGCCGGTGAGCGGGGTTCCGCAGGACACCGGGGCGGCGCCGTTGACCGCCGCGAACCGGAGCGTGACGTGCTGGTGATCGCCGCCGGTGCCGGGGTGCGCGGAGGCGCTCCCGGCGGCGGCGCCCGCGAGCGCGGCCGCGCACGCGAGGGTGCGGATGGTGCGGTTCATCTTTCGGGTTCTCCTGATCGCCCGGCCGGGTGGGCCGGGGGTGGACGCGGCGCCGCGTGCGCGCCCGGGAGGGCACGACGGCGGGGCCGCACGGATGCGATCGGGGAGCCGGCCGGTGACCGCGGGCGCGCGGAGGCGCCCGCCCGTTCAGGCGGTGGGGATGACGGCCGGCACGGGGCCGGCAGGTGGCCCGCGCGCCGGGAGCGGCCCGAGGACGGGCCGCCCGTGGGGGCCGCGGACGACCGCGACGACGCGGCGGGCGCCGGAGGGCGCCCGGCCGGGCCGGGCGAGGCCGCCCAGCAGGCGCACGACGGCGAGCGCCGCCGCGAGGAGCAGGTCGAGCCCGCGCAGCAGCAGCGCCAGGACGACGGCCGCCAGGGCGTGGAAGGCCATGGCGCGGGCGTCGACGAGGGGGACCCCGCCGCCGTGTGGTGCCATGCCGAAGGCCCACGGGGCCGCCGTCATCACGAGGTGCAGGAGGGTCTGGAGGCCCACGAGCAGCGCCCCGGTGTGCAGCAGCCCGCGCGGCAGGAAGCGCCGCCGGCCACCGCAGATGGCCGCGGCGAGAAGGCCGGTGCCGCAGAGCACTGGGGCCGCGGCGGTCAGGTGCAGGCCACCGACGGCGGCCGCGTGGGCGCCGAGCGTGGAGCCGAGGGCGGCGGCCGCCAGGGCGACGCGCCGCACCGCCAGGGCGTGGGCGGGCTGCATTCCGTCCGCGAGGCTATCCCGCACCGCGCGGGCACGCGGCGGGACGGACGTCTCCGATCGCTTGACCGCGCGCGGACGGGCGCCGCATGATCGCCCCGCTCTCAACCGGACAGGGGGTGGGGAAGAATGGTCTCGGTACCCGATGGGGTGACCTTGGAGGCGCCGCCGTCGGGCGGCCGCGTCCACATCGTCGGCGCGGGCCCGGTGGGCCTCATGCTCGCGGCGCTGCTGCAGCCGATGGACGACTTCCAGGTCCACCTCTACGAGAAGCGCGACGCGTACACGCGCAAGCGCATGGTGCAGCTCGCGTCGTACCTCGTGGCCGACAGCGTCGAGAGCTACCGCACCGACTCGATCGACGCCGACCACATCGAGGCGATCTTCGACCCGCCCGAGCTGGACGAGGGGCTCGCCTTCCGGCAGTCGATCCCGTCCGACCTGCAGGGGCTGCTGCGTGACTGGACGCGCGGATTCGTGCCGCTCAACGCCATCGAGCGGTCGGTCAGCGACCTCATCGACCGCCGTGTGGACCACCCGATCACGCGGGTCCACACGACGGTGTCCGAGGAGGAGGCGCTCGAGATGATCGAGCCGGGCGACATCCTCATCGACTGCACGGGCGCGCGGTCACTGCTGCGCGACCAGCTCACGCCGGGCTCCGTGGAGATCGGCGGGGGGGCGAACACGCTCAACATCCGCCTGGAGTACGCCCTCGTCGTGACGTTCCTGTACGGCCAGCCGTACGACTGCAACGAGTACTGCAAGTACTACAAGAACGCCGGGAACGCGCTCTACAAGTTCATCCCGATGGTCAACCGCACGCACTACGACGGCGAGGTCAGCCACGTGTGCGGCATCGTCAACATCAGCGCCGACGACTACGCGGCCATGCCCACCCGCTTCGACGGCGAGTGGCTGCGGGAGAACTACCCGGTGGTGGCCGGGTCGATGGACCGCTTCATCGGGAAGGTCAAGGAGGAGACCCAGGGGGACATCCTGGGCGACCTCGAGATCATCCGGATCCCGCTCGACGTGTACCGGGCCCGCAACGCCACCAACCGGCGCTGGCTCGCGTCCGGCCCCTCGGACCACGCGATGGGGAGGGCGCCGGTGTTCCTGGCCGGCGACTCGGCGATCGGGTCACCGTACTTCCAGTCCATCTCGCTGGGCATGGAGTGCGCGATGTACCTGACCGGCCTGCTCGCCCAGCGGGATCGCATGCCCCTGCAGGAGATGCTCGACCGCTACGAGCTCTTCATCTACAAGCAGTGGCTCCGGGTCTACATGCGCAGCAAGATGATCAAGCACAACAAGGACCTCTTCGAGTCGATCGACGACCCATTCGCCCTCCTCGAGAAGCTCCACATCTACTAGTGCCCCACCCCGGAAGTCCCGTGGCGTCTCGCGGCTGCATCGCATCGCGAGCCTGCGTCCTCGACCTCGGCGATAGGACCCCGCTATCGCCGAGGATCTGCGTCCTTGCCTCGCGGGCGATTCGCTCGCGAGACCCATACGGCCCTTCCGGGGCGGAGCACTAGGGCGTGACGACGGCCACCGACACCGGCGCGGCGCCCGCCCTCGGGGCGCCCTACGTCAAGCTGCTCGCGGTGGCGGCCCTCATGGGGCTCCCCGTGGCCGTGCTCGGCACGACCTTCACGTCGCTCACGGACCGGCTGCAGGAGGCCATCTGGGACGACCTGCCGGAGGCGGTCGGGTGGTCGGAGCCGGCGTGGTGGTACGTGCTGCTGGTGCCGGTGGTCGCGGCGCTCATCGTGGCGCCCGCGGTGCGCTTCCTGCCGGGGAACGGCGGGCACTCGCCGGTCGACGGCGTGAGCATGGCGCCCATCACGGTGCGGGACCTGCCCGGCGTGCTCATCGCCGCCTGCGCCACCCTGGCCGGCGGGCTCGTGCTCGGCCCGGAGGCGCCGCTCGTCGCCCTGGGCCTGGCGCTCGGCCTGTTCACCGCGCGCATGCTGCGCCTGGAGGGGCAGGCCGCGACGGTCCTCGGGATCGCGGGCGCGTTCGCCGCGATCGCCGTGGTGATCGGCGGGCCGCTCCCGTCGTCCCTGCTGCTGCTGGAGGTGGTGGCGCTGAGCGGGGCGGTCGCCTCGGCGGCCCTCGTCCCGAGCCTCGTCCCCGGCTTCGTGGCGGCCGGCACGGGGGCGCTGGCCTACACCGGCATCGACAGCTGGCCCGGCATGAGCCACGCGTCGTTCACCGCCCCGGACCTGGCCGCTTACCCGACCGTCCGCGTCGCCGACATCGGCTGGTGCCTCGTCGTGGCGACGGCGATCGCCGTCGGGGTCGCGGTCGCGCGGCCCGCCGGCTCCGTCGTGGCGGGCGTCGCGGCGCGCCACCGGCTGCTCGTGCTCCTGGGGACCGCCCTCGTGGTGGGCGCCCTGGCGCTGTTCTTCCGCGCCGTCACGGACCGCCCGGTCGACTTCGTGCTGTTCTCCGGGCAGGACCAGCTGCCCGCGATGGTGGCGGAGACGTCCGCCGGGGTGCTGCTGCTGGCGGTCGTGTGCAAGGCCGTCGCGTACGCCCTCTGCCTGGGGGGCGGGTTCCGTGGCGGCCCGATCTTCCCGTCCGTAGCGCTCGGCGCCGCGGCGGGGGCGATGTTCGCCCTGGCGCTCCCCGGGCTCGACTCGACCCCGGCCGTGGTCGCGGGCATCGCCGCCGGTGCGGCGGCCGGCATGCGGGTCCCGATCTTCGGCGCCGTGCTCGCCGCGCTGCTCGTGGGCGGGGACATCGCCCAGACGATGCCCCTGGCGGTCCTCGCCTCCGTGGTGGGCTGGCTCACCGCCATGGCCGTCGACCGGGCGCTCGTCGGGCGGTCAGCCGTCCCCGTCGCCGGGTAGCAGCCCGAGCGCGGACGCCCGCGTCGCGGCCTCGGTGCGGGTGCGCGCGCGGAGCTTGGTGAGGATGTTCCGCACGTGCATGTCCACGGTGCGCGTGCTCAGCACGAGCCGGGCGGCGATCTCCCGGTTCGTGAGCCCGTCGGCCACCAGCCGCACCACCTCCAGCTCGCGACGGGAGAGGCCGGCGCTCGTGTGCTCGGCCGCCGCCCGGGCGCCCACGTGGTCCTCGAGGGTCGCGCCCAGGCCGCTGATCGCCTCGGCGGCCCGGTCGGCGACGGGGCGCGCGCCGAGCCCCGCGGCCAGGCGGTGCGCCGCGGCCAGCCGCTCGAGCCCGGCGTCCCGCGCGCCCGCCGCGGCCATCGCCACGCCGGCCCGCAGCAGGATCTGCGCGCGCTCGAAGGGGATCTCCAACGTCTCGTGGATCTCGAGCGCCCGGGCGAACTGCGCGACGGCGGCGTCCACGTCCCCCTCCGCGAGCGCGGTCTCGGCGAGCGCGCAGGCCAGGGCGGCGAGGGCGTCCGGGTGGCCCGTCGACGCCGCGATGGCCGACAGCCCCTCGCAGCACCCCCGCGCGAGCGGGAGCCGGTCGTTCTGGGCGAGCCAGCCCGCCGCCCAGCGCAGGCCCGCGACCGCGTAGTGGTGGTCCTCGCTGCGCTCCCAGCGCGCGAGGAGCGCCCGGCAGTGCTCCTCCACGCGGGCGTCGTCGCCCTCCTCCGCCGCGATCCAGGCGAGCACCGCGAGGCTGTCGCAGGCCATCGAGACGACGTCGCTGCGGGTGGCGGTCTCGAGGCAGCGGGTGAGGAGGGGTAGGGCGTCGCCGGGCTGTCCCCGCCAGGCGTGGAGCGCCCCGAGCACCCCGTCGGCGACGAGCGTGTCGCCGGGGGAGGCGCCCGGGACGATGACGCTCGCGCAGAGCTCCTGGGCCTGCTCCCAGTCGCCCAGCTCGCGCAGCACGTAGGTCATGCAGCCGATGCAGACGAGGCCGAGGTCGTCGGCCCCGGTGAGGGCGCACAGGTCCAGGGCGGTCCCGAGGGCGTCGCGCGCGGCCGCGTAGTCGCCGGTGATCTCGAGGGCGGTCCCGAGGCGCTGGTACACCTCGGCGGCCTCGCTCGTGAGGCCGTGCTCCAGCGCTAGGGACAGCCCCGTGCGGACCGTGGCGACGCCCTCCTCGAAGGCCCCCCGCTTCACCTGGGCGACCCCGGACAGCGCGAGGGCCCGCGCCTGCAGGTCGCGCCGCTCCGCGCGCACGGCCTCCTGCCGCGCCGTCTCGGCCGCTTCGACGGCCTCCGCGTGGCGCCCCGCCGACTGGTGGTAGCCGGCGATGACGATGCGCTCGGCCGCGGCCTCGCCCGGCAGGCCGTTGGCCGCGAACGCCTCGGCCGCCACGCGCCGCGCGGCGAGCGCCCGCTCCCGGTCGCCCTGCAGGGCGTAGATCGACGCCATGCGCCGCTCGGCGTCGGCGAGGGCCCGCCCGGCGCCCTCCGTGCGCCGGGCGGCGACGACCTCGCGCTGCGCTCGCACCGCCTCCGTCAGGTCGCCGGACAGCTCCGCGTACCGCGCGTGCTCCTCCAGGGTGGCGATGCGCTCCGGGAGGCGCTCGCCCTCGGGCCAGATCTCCAGCGCCCGGCGGCCGAGCGCGGTCGCGTCGCGGTGCGCGTGCACCTCCCCGCGTTGGCGGACGGCGGCCCGCAGGGCTACGAGCGCCCGCGGCAGGTCCCGCGCCGCGAGCCAGTGGCCGGCCACCTCGCCGCTGTCGGCCCCGTCCCCCTCGAGCCGTTCGGCCAGCAGGCGGTGGATCGCGCGCCGGCGCAGCCACGGGATGTCCTCGTAGAGCGCCTCGCGCACGAGCGGGTGCCGGAAGACGGCCCCGCCGGGCCCGGCCTCCACGAGCACCCCGGCGCTCAGCAGCTCGGAGACGCCGTCCTCGCCTCCGGCGTCCGCCACGAGGGCGAGGTCCAGGCGCGTGCCGGCGACGGCGGCGACCTCGGCGGCGGCCCGGGCGTGGTCCGGCAGGTCCGCGTGGCGGATGAGCACCGCGTCGCGGATCGTGCGGGGGAGGGGGACCTCGCCGTCGACGTCCAGCGCGAGCCCGCGGGGGGACGGCTGCAGGCGCCCGTCCGTCGCGAGCGTGGCCGTGAGCTCCTCGATGAAGAAGGGGGTGCCGCCGGTGCGGTCGTGGATCGCCCGGACCAGCGCCGGCGACGGCTCGCCGCCCGCCAGCTCCGCGACGAGCAGCCCGGTGCCGTCCTCGGTGAGCGGGGGGATCGTGATCTCGTCGAGCGCCCGGTCGCGGCGGAGGTCGTCGCGCAGCCGTCGCAGGGGGTGGGCGCGGGCGAGCTCGTCCGACCGGTAGGCCGCCACCAGCAGGAGGGGCATGTCGCGCAGGGGCAGCGCGAGGGCGGCGAGCAGCTCGAGCGTCGCCTCGTCCGACCACTGCATGTCGTCCAGGAGCACGACGGCCGGCGCGCCGGCGACCATGGCGGCCAGGCCGGCGCGGATCGCCTCGACGAGGGTGGCGCGGTTCGCGCTCGGTTCGGCGGGGCCGAGCTCCGGCAGGAGCAGCGCGAGCCGGCTGCGCAGCGGCCCGCAGTCGTCGAGCGCCGAGGGGTCGGCGCGGAGGCCGTCCCGGAAGGCGGCCGTCACCGGATCGTACGGCGAGCCCCCGGGGACGGCGCCACCGCGCAGGAGGCGCGTGCCACCGTCCCGGAGGACCGCCTCGGCGAGGCGGGTCTTGCCGACGCCGGCCTCCCCCGCGAGGAGGAGAACGCCGCCACGGCCCTCCCGGGCGGCGGCGAGCGCGGTGGCCAGCCGCGCCCGCTCGTCGTCCCTCCCGATGAGGACGCCGTTCTCCACCGGCCGAGTCTACGACCGGTCAGACGGGCAGGGCGCGGGGACCCGTCGTCCCGAAGGCGCCGGAGACCTCGGCGACCAGGTCGGCCGGGAAGCCGCCGCGGCGGGCGTGCTCGAGCACGTCCTCGGGGCTCTCGGCGTCGTGGACGCAGTAGATCTTGTCGCCGGCGACGTAGCTGTGGCGCCAGGTGTACGGCCGCTCCAGCCCGTCCACCACGTCGTTGGACGTCTGGGTGATCCCGCGGAGCTGCTCGTCGGTGAGCTGGGACGCGCCCGGGATCTCGCGCTCGATGAGGTAGGTCTTCATGGCATCGCCTCCTTGTGTGGTGTGAACCGATGCCTCGACGCTACGACGGCCCGGCCGCCCCGCCATCCGCAGGATTGCCGTACCGCCGGGGGCGGGGCGCCGTACCTACCGTGTCCCCTCCGCCGCGCCCTCCTCCCAGGCCTCGCGCAGCAGCGCCGCGATCTCCGGGATGCCGTACCGCGCCTGCAGCCCGCTGGGGTTCGGGACGATCCAGACGAGGGCCCCGCCGAGCCTCTCCTCCTGCCGCCCCATCGGCGCCCGCGGCCGGCCGAACGCGGTGCGGTAGGCGCCCATCCCGAGGATGGCGACCGTCCGGACCCGGTGACGGCGCACGAGCGCCTCCAGGCGTTCCCCGCCGGCGCGGATCTCGTCCGGGGTGAGCTCGGAGGCCGCCGCAGTCGTGCGCGGCACGACGTTCGTGATGCCGACCCCCTCCGCCAGCAGGGTCCGCTCCTCGGAGGGGTCGAGCACCCGGTCCGTGATGCCCGCCGCGTGGAGGGCCGCCCAGAAGCGGTTGCCGGGGCGGGCGAAGTGGTGGCCGCTCCACGCGGTCCAGAGGCCGGGGTTGATGCCGGCGATGAGGAGCCGGAGGTCGTCCGCGACCACGTCCTCCACGACGCGGTCGCGGGCGGCCTCCAGCTCGCCGGGTGCGGGGCGGCGCCTCACGGCGCACATGATGCCCCGGCGGGCGTCAGCCCGGCGGGCGCCCCGCGCACGTGCGCAGGCCGAGCGCCGCCGCCCGCGCACGGGCGGTCCGCCGCAGGGCCTCCAGGCGGGGCAGGGCGTCCGCGAGCGCGGCCACCGGCGGCGCCCCGGCCGTGACCCCGTCCCTCAGGGCGCGGGCCGCCGCGGCGCGCCGGGTGAGCGCCCGGCTCCACGCGCGGTGGCGGGCGCGCAGGGGCTCCGGCGGGGAGAGGGCGCGGAGCCGGGAAGTCGAGGTGACGACGATCGGCACCGACCGGGTGACCCAGCCCCGGATCTCGTCCGCCGTGTGCGGGGCCGGCAGCGCGGCGAGCCGGGCGTTGGTCCCCGTGCAGACCCGCTCGGCCGTCGCCCGGTAGGCGGGGCCGGAGAGGCCGAGGGCGATCTGGGCGCCTCCGGCCAGCAGCACCAGGACGACGGCGCAGACGGCCGCTGCCCGGCCCACGGTCAGAAGGAGAAGACCGGCGGCGGCGTCTCGCCGGGCGGGGGCTGCTCCTCCGCGGGCGGCTCCGGGGCGGGCGGCTGCGGCGTCTCCGGCTCGTCCACCGGCGGGGCCGGCGCGGGCGGCGTCGTCGCGGCCAGGCATCCGTTGCCGGCGATCGCCGCACCCTCGGCCGTCCAGTTCTGACCCGGGTACGACGTCCCCTTGAAGGTGAACGGCGGCACGATGTCGGCCCCGTCGTGGTGGTCGAGGTGGGCGCGCAGCACCGCCGGCGTCGCCGGGTGGATGACGACGTAGGGGTTGCTCGCGGAGCCCGTCGCGTGACAGATCGTGACCTGCCCCACGGGGCCCCCGCCGGCGAGCGCGGTGGACCCCACCGCGCCGATCGCCGCGGCCCCGACCGCCGCGGTCGCCACGCAGCCCATCACCCAGCGCTTCCGTGCGTCCATCCCGCCCTCCGATCCGGTCCGGCGGGGATCCGCCGGGTGCCGTCTCCATCGGCTGCTCCGGACGTCACCTCCTCACGCACGATGCATGACCGGACCGCGGGGCGGGCGGCGCCTACGGGAAGGTGACCACGTCCCGCCCCAGCGGCAGCTCGTTCCGGTGGATGCCCTGCCGGCCGCCGGTCACGGAGATCGGGGCGCCCGTGATGGCCACCGAGAACAGCGCGTCGTCCAGCGGCGGGGTGCGCCCCTGGAGGTCGAAGGTCTCGAAGACGTACGGCAGGCCCTCCGACCGCGCCGAGGACGGCGCGTCCATCACCTGGAAGTGCAGGTGCGGGCCGCTCGACGACCCGGAGTTCCCGGTGAGGCCCAGGACCTGGCCCTTCGTGACCCGCTGGCCGGGGCGCACGACGATGGAGCCGCGCTTCAGGTGGTCGTAGGCCGCGTACCGGCCACGGCCCAGGTTCAGGATGACGTGGTTGCCGCTCGCCGCGGCCAGGCCCACCACCGTCGGCGCGTTCGGCACCTGGTCCGGGTAGCGGTCGGCGACGCGGGCCACGGTGGCGTCGGCGACCGCGATCACGGGCTGGTCGAAGGTCGGGTAGCTCTCGTTGAGCGCCGGGTCCCCGGTCACGAGGCGGTCGGCCGTGTCGAGGCGGTTGAAGTCGATCGCGAAGCGCTGGCCGAGGCGCAGGGCGCCGTCGACCGGCTGCAGGGCGCGCCGGTGGGGGCCGTCGCAACAGCTCCCGAAGGCTCCCCACCCGGTGCCGGTGAGGGGCGCGCCCAGGACCACCGGCGGGCGGCGGTCGACGCGCGCCGGGGCGCCGGTGAACGAGATGACCCGCGGGACCGGCAGGCCCTTCGGCCCGCGCGCGACCACCGTGTGCTCGATCCGGGCCGGGATGGCCCGGGCGTCCGCGAAGGAGATGTCGAACCACACGACCCCCACGGCCGAGGCCGGGATCGTGGTCGTGGGCGTGCCCCCGCTCGCCGCCAGCGAGGTCGCGGCGGTCAGCGACGCGCCCGTGAGGCGCTGGATCCGTGCCCCGCCGCGGCCGGCGGCGCGCACGGTCACCGACGCCAACGTGACCGGCACCGGGAACCCGTTGACGAGCTCCAGCTCGTAGACCAGGTGGGCCCGGCCGTCGGCGCCCTGGAACCAGCGGGGCGTGGACTCCACGGACGGCACGAGCGGCGTGTACCGGTCGCCGTCGGCGGCCGACGCGGTGCCGGCCCCTACGGCGAGGGCGAGGAGGGAGGCGGCCGCGAGTGCGAGCGCGCGGCGGGCGGACCTCCCGATCGTGATGGCCGACATCCCGCGCTCCTCCCGTACCGGGGCCAGTGCGGGCGACCGTAATCCGAGGGGGGTGGGCCGGTCCTCCGTGCTGGCACGGAGACCGTCATGCCCCGCACCGGACGCGACCGGTGCGGGGGCATGACGCGCGGGGTGCGTGATCACCCGTCAGGCAGGGCCCCGCGTCAGGTCCTGGGCTTCCGCGGCTTGGCGTCCCAGGTGAGGCGCAGCTCGAACTCGAAGTTGCCGAGCGCCGGGAAACCCGGCTTGCGGATGGTGGTGTCGGTCCACGTGCCGGTCCGGCCGGCGAACTCTCCCGACCCTCCCACGATCACGCCGCGACCGTCCTTCAGCGGCCCGGAGGTGTTGTGCCGGACGACGGAGCCATCCGGGAGCGTGACGTCGGGGATGGCCCCCCCGGACTCGTACGAGTTGAGCCAGAGGACCCCGCGCCCCGGGATGCTGACGATCCAGTCGCTCGCGAAGGCGCCCGGCACCTGCTGCCCGGCCGCGTCCACCTGGAACATCTCCTGCTCGACCCCGAAGCCGACGGGATTGTCGTCGGCGTCCCGGAGCAGGAAGAGGAACATCCCCACCGGGGGGAGGCCGTTCAGCCGCGGGAGATTCGAGGGCCAGCTCGCCAAGCCACCCGACCCGGTCGTCGCGAAGATGTCCGACCCCTCCCCGAACGCGAACGGGACCGTCGGGTGGACGTTCGTGGCCCCCGCCGGGGTCCCGTGGGCGTAGAAGACCTCCTCCCGCGCCGCCGGCGGCGACGGCAGGGCCAGGATCGACCCGAGGTCCGCGTTGTGCGGGTAGCCGAGGGGATAGGGCTTGAGACACACACCGGCGACGCACCGATCGTCGCCCTTGTGGCCCGTGCTCTTGGTGGCGAGAGCACCGGCAACGGCCGTGAGGAAGACGGCCACGGCGCACCCCGCCACGGCGAGCGTGACGAGCGCTCGCATGCGACCACGGCCCGTCATCGCGCTGCGGACGGCACCGGGCTCTGGACGGCCCTCGTTGCTGGACACGACACCACCTCCTGTATTCCGAGAAAAGTTCCGGGAGTCGCCGGGGCGACGTGACGAACCTATGGAGATGGGACGCATTGTGTCAATCGGGACAATGCGTGCCAGTCGGGACAAACTGTCTCAAAACCTGCGCCGACGGCCTCTGCGAGCCGGAACGGCTGCGATGCTGGCCGCATGTCATTGGAGCCGCAGCGGTCCGACGCCCGCCGCAACAAGGACCGCCTCCTGGACGCGGCGCTCCGTGTCCTCTCGGAGAACCCGGATGCGAGCATGGACGAGGTCGCCGCCGAGGCGGAGCTGACCCGCTCGACCGTCTACCGCCGCTTCGCGAACCGCGACGAGCTGCTCAGGGCGATCCAGGGTCGCGTGGTCGAGGAGACGACCCGCGTCTTTCACGATGCGGTCGCCCGGGAGCCGGAGTTCGTGCCCTGCCTCACGCTGATGTTCCGCGAGGCGGTGCGTAACACGTTCGAGCGCCGGCGGATCTGGTGGCACCTCGCCCAGGTCGGCGTGATCCCGCAGGCCGGCACCTATCGGCCGAACACCGGCTGGCTCGAGTGGCTGGAGGCCGGGCAGAAGGCGGGGGCCTTCCGTGACGACGTCCCGGTGGGCTGGCTCGCCACCGTCTGGATCCAGCTCGTCAACGCCGGGACCACGACCGTGGACCGCGACGGGATCGACCTCGAGGATGCGGCGGTCCTCGCGGCGGACGCTGCTGTCCAGATCCTCACCGGGGGACCCTCGAGGACCATCGGCGACTGACGAGGGCCGTCGCCCGGGAGAGTGCCCCCAACGGGATTCGAACCCGTGCCGCCGCCTTGAAAGGGCGGTGTCCTGGGCCGCTAGACGATGGGGGCGGGCCGGACAGAAAGAGGGCCCGGGACGGCTGGTGCTCCGTCCCGGGCCCCGGTGGCAGAAGAGGTTTGCATCAGGGGCGTGTCGCTGGGCCCCCGGCTGCGGCTGCGCTCGGGGGGACGCCCCTAGCTACTGCCACCTCCACAGTCACTATTCACTTAGGACCACCTCCTTTCCGTGGTAGAGCGAGGATAGCCGGATCGCCGGTCGACGACCACACGATCCGCGGGGCGGTCGCGGGGCGCGCGGCGGGGGTGCCCTGGCACGATCGGGGGAGACCCGGAAGAGGAGCCCGAGGATGCCCAAGGCCGTGTGGAACGGCACCGTCATCGCCGAGAGCGACGACACCGTGATCGTCGAGGGGAACCACTACTTCCCGCGTGAGCACGTGGACGCGGCGGTGCTCGCCGACAGCGACCACGCGACGGTCTGCCCCTGGAAGGGGACCGCGAGCTACCACGACGTCGTCGTGGACGGCCAGGTCAACGCGGGCGCCGCCTGGTACTACCGGGAGCCTTTCGACGCCGCGTCGCACATCAAGGACCGGATCGCCTTCTGGCGGGGGGTGGTGGTCGAGCCGTAGGGTGACCCGGTGGCCGCGGTCGACCTGATCGTCATCGGCGCCGGCATGGCGGGCATCAACGCCGCCGGCCGCGCCGCCGAGGCCGGCGCCAGCGTCGCCGTGGTGGAGCGCGGCCGGGTGGGCGGCACCTGCCCCACCCGCGGCTGCATCCCCTCCAAAGCCCTCATCCGGTCGGCCGAGGTCGCCCACGAGATCCGCACGGCGTCGGAGTACGGCCTGGCGGTGGACGGGCTCCGCGTGGACATGGGCGCCGTGACGGACCGGGTGCAGCGCATCGTGGACCGGGGATCGGCCGGCGCGACGGCGTACCTCGAGTCGCTCGAGTCGGTGCGCCTCGTGCGCGGGGAGGCCCGTTTCGAGGAGCCGGGCGTCGTGGTCGTCGGGGACGAGCGGCTCACGGCGCCGCGGGTTCTGGTGGCGAGCGGCTCCGATCCGGTGATGCTCCCGGTGCCCGGGCTGGAGGAGACGCCCCATCTCACGAGCGACGACGTCCTCGTGATGCGCGAGCTGCCGGAGCGGCTGCTCGTGATCGGTGCGGGTCCGATCGGGCTGGAGCTGGGCCAGGCGCTCTCGCGCCTGGGCTCGCGCGTCACGCTCGTCGAGCTGGCCCCGATGCTGCTGCCGAACGCGGAGCCCGAGATCGGGGAGGAGCTCACCGCGCTGCTGGAGGGCGAGGGCGTCGAGGTGATGTGCGGCGCCCGCCCCGAGCGGGCCGCGACGGGCCCGGGCGGCCGCCCGCGCCTCACCGTGACGGTGGACGGGGCCACCCGGGAGCTGGAGGCGGACGCGCTCATGCTCGGCGCGGGCCGCGGGCCGGCCACGGAGGCGCTGCGCCTGGACGCCGCGGGCATCGACGGCGGCCGCGGCGGCATCCCGGTGGACGCGCGGCTGCAGACCTCGCAGGAGGGGCACTACGCCGCGGGCGACGTGCTCGGCCCGCCCTACGGGCAGTTCACGCACGTCGCGCGCCGCCTCGGCCGGTCGGCGGCGGAGAACGCCCTCGGGCTGGACCCGCACGACGTCGACCAGGACGTCGGGCCGCGGGCGATCTTCACCGACCCCGAGTTCGCGACGGTCGGCATCACCGAGGTGGAGGCCCGCCGCGCCGGCCACGACGTGGGCGTCGGCCTGTCGCGCTTCTCCGGCGGCAAGGCCCGCGCCTGGGGCCAGGAGCGCGGCCTGGTGAAGGTCGTCGCCGACCGGGCGGCGCGCACGATCCTCGGTGCCCACGTCCTCGCCTACCACGCCGCCGACCTGCTCCATCCGGTCGTCGTGGCGATGCAGGCGGGCTCCGCGGACCCGCTCACATCCGCGTTCCACATCCACCCGACCCTGGGCGAGACGGTCCAGGGGGCGGTCGCGGCGGCGCTCCGGCCCTAGGGGTTCCGGGGGTTCGCGTCCCGGTGGGCGAGACGCGTCAGCGGTCCCTCACCCGGGGGATGACCGAACGTCAGCGCGGCCTCTCGACCTCCGGGTAGGAGCCGTCCACCCCGGACGACCGTGGTGGCCGGAGGGGCCCCCGCCCTACCGTCGCTGGGATGCCGACGTACGACCTGGGAGAAGCCGTGCCGTCCTCGCCTCGACCCCGGGGGATGCGCCACCGTGCGCTGCTCCTCCTGGCGGGCCTCGCCTCACTGGCGATCATCCTCATCGCGGGCACGGCGCTCGCGGCGCCGCCGAACGTCGTCCTGGGCTTCGCCACCCCGGTGAGCGGGACGATCACCGACGCGGACGGTGAGGGCACCGGGTTCACCGGCGTCCTGCCGAACACCGCCGGCAACCAGTACGTGCCGGCGAACATCAACCGCACGGGCAGCGAGCTGCGGATCACCACGACCGCCGGCGACATCAACGCCAACACGCAGCAGAACGCGCTCTTCTCCACGTTCGACGGCACCGCCAGCTACTCGGTCGGCGCCTCCCTCGTCGGCCCGCTCGGCCTGAGCGCCGGCTCCCAGAGCGCGGGCATCTTCGTGGGCCCCGACCAGCAGAACAACGTCAAGCTGGTCGCCGGTCGCAGCTCGAGCGGCGTCTACCGCATCCAGCTCCAGCGCGAGGTCAACGGCACCGCCACGGCCCAGAACATCACGGTCGCCGGCGTCCAGACCGCCACGCGCATCGACCTCACCATCGAGGTCAACTCGGCCACGGACGCGGTCACCGGCCGCTACGCCCTCAACGGCGGTCCCGCCAACGCCATCGCGACGACCCTGCCCGGCATCGGCACGGCGTCGGACAAGGCGGGCGTGATCACCACGAACGCCGGCACCACCCAGACCATCACGGCCCGCTACGACCACTTCGTGATCGAGCCGGGCTCGTCGGCCATGTTCCAGGCCCGCCGCATCATCATCGAGGACGGCGACGCCCCGAACTGGCACCTCCCGACCGTGCTCGAGGAGGGCCCCGACGGCCGCCTCTGGGTCGCCGGCATGAACGGCCGCATCTACGTCTTCAACCTGGACGACGACTACAACGCGACCGTCCAGCGGGTGGAGACCAACATCTTCAACCGGCCGAACTTCGCCTTCGACGGCGTCACCCCGGCCGCGCCGGACGTCCGCGGCCGGATGCTCACCGGCATGACCTTCGGTCCCGAGTCGACGCCGACCCAGCAGGTCCTCTACGTCACCCACTCGGACCCGCAGATCTACATCAAGAACATCCAGCCGGGCGAGAGCCCGATCGACCCGGCCTCGGGCACGATCACCCGCCTCGTCTTCAACGCGGACGCCCAGCTCATCGCGAGCCAGGACCTCGTGACCCACCTGCCGCGCTCCTCCGAGAACCACGGCCTGGCCGGCATCGCCTTCGGCCCGGACGGCTGGCTCTACGTGAGCGTCGGCTCCAACACCAACTTCGGCGAGCAGAGCCTGTTCTTCGGCTACTACCCCGAGGTCCCGCTCTCGGCCTCCATCATCCGCATCAACCCGATGCAGATGGGCGCCCAGACGCCGACCAACCCGGCGGACGACCAGACGATCGACGCCACGGTCGGCTCGCGCTTCTCCTGGGTGGACCCCTGCAACGTCGCCGCCGGTGAGACCGTCGGCAACGGCTGCAGCGCCGCCTTCACGCTCGCCGGCTCGGCCAGCAACAACGGCACGGTCCCGGGCAAGTTCGAGATCTACGCGACCGGCTTCCGCAACCCGTACGACCTCATGTGGCACTCGAACGGCAAGCTCTACGCCAACGAGAACGAGGGCAACTCGGGCTTCGGCCTGGCCTCGGTGGGCCCGGGCGTCAACGGGCGCTGCACCGGCACCCCGTACGACCCGGCCGACGCCGGCGACCCGCCGGACGAGCTCTTCCAGGTGCAGGCCGGCGGCTACCACGGCTTCCCGAACCCGGTGCGCAACGAGTGCAACTGGGGCGGCGGCGTGCAGCCCATGACCACGTACCACATCCACTCCTCGACGAACGGCATCGCGGAGTACAAGGCCGGCAACTTCGGCGGCCTGCTGCAGGGCCAGATCCTCTCGGTCAACTACGCCATCGGCGACTCGATCGACCGCGTCAAGCTGTCCCCGGACGGCAACACGGTGCTCGAGAAGCAGACCTTCGGCACCGGCTTCGAGGACCCGCTCGACGTCATCGTCGATGACGCGGGCACCCTGATCGTCGCCGAGCACGGCGGCTTCCCGGGCAAGATCAGCGTCGTGGAGCCCGTCCCGGGCGCCTCGCCGTCCTGCGCCCCGCTCGGCGCGACCGACACCGACGGTGACGGCTTCTCCGACCGGGACGAGATCGACAACGGCACCCTGCGGTGCAACCCGGCCTCGTCCCCGCCGGACAACGACGGCGACGGCATCTCGGACATGAACGACCCCGACGACGACAACGACGGGACCCCGGACACGTCCGACCCGCTCCAGCTCGACGCGTCGAACGGCGCGAACACCACGCTCCCGTTCTCGCTCCTGTTCAACAACTCCAACGTCGGCGGCTTCTTCGGCACCGGCTTCCACGGGGTGCAGCCGTCCTCCAACGGCGGCGGCCCGGTGGTCGGCCTGGTCGGCGCCGGCGGCGCCGGCGGCTACATGCAGGTCGTGGCCCAGGCCGGGACGATGCAGGGCAGCGCCAACTCGGCCGTGAACGCGATGCAGGAGGGCTTCGACGCCACCGATCCGTTCACCGCGAGCCTGTTCATCGGTGAGCCGTTCCAGGACGGCAACCCGCAGGGCAACGAGGCCGGCGGCGTCTTCTTCGGCCCGAACGAGGACAACTACATCCACCTCGCCGTCCACGCGAACGGCGGCAACCCGATCATCGAGCTCGGCACCGAGGTGAACGGCACGTTCACCCGGAACGCCTCCAGCCCGGCGCTCGCGCTGCCCCAGTCGTTCGTGAAGGTCTACCTCGACGGCGACCCGGCCACGGACACGGTCCGCGCCCGGTACCAGCTCGGCTCGAACCCGATCCAGACGATCGGCACGGTCGCCGTGCCGGCCTCCTGGTTCGCGGACCCGGGCCTCGCCGGCATCTACACCACGCGCCAGGGCAGCCCGAACGCCCAGCGCACGTTCATCTTCGACGACTTCGTCATCGAGCCGTACACGCCCGGCGGTGGTGGCGACACCACCCCGCCGTCCCTGACGGCGCGCACCCCGGCCGTGGGCGCGACGGGCGTCGCGGTGGGCAGCAACGTCACCGCGACGTTCAACGAGGCGCTCGCCCCGGCGAGCGTGACGACCTCCAGCGTGACCCTCACCCCGACCGCCGGTGGCGGATCGATCCCGGCCGCCGTGTCGCTCGGTTCGGGCAACACGGTCATCACCCTCAACCCGACCTCCGACCTGGCGGCGGGCACGCAGTACACGGCCACCCTGTCGGCCGTCATCGAGGACCCCGCCGGCAACAACCTGCCCGGGGCGATCTCCTGGAACTTCACCACGGCGTCTGCCGGGGGCGGTTCGGGGGCGTATCTGCCGTCGGGTGGGATGGTGACGGTGGAGGCCGAGGGCTTCAGCGCGAACACCCCGCGGGATGGGGACTCCTGGACGGTCGGCTCCACGCCGGCGGGTTCGGTGGGCACGTCGCTGACGCTGGGCCCGGACAACGGCGGTGGCTGGGACAACAACGAGCTGGGCTCGGCGCCGCAGTTCGACATCCCGATCAACTTCCCGACGGCCGGCACCTGGCATGTGTGGGTGCGGGCGTACAACCCGAACACGGCCGGCAACTCGCTGCACATCGGCCTGGACGGTGCGGGTCAGGCGAACTCGGTGGACGTGTCGAACTCGACGTTCGGTTCGTGGCTGTGGTTCCGGAACCGCACCTCGACGCCGACGGCGCGTATCGAGGTCCCGTCGCCGGGTGTCCACACGGTGAACGTGTTCGGCCGTGAGGACGGGATCAGCATCGACCGGCTGGTGCTGACCACCAACGCGACGTACACGCCGACCGGCAACGGCCCGGCGGAGTCGCCGCGTGACGGTGGGAACCCGCCCGGTGACACGACGCCGCCGTCGCTGACGGCCCGCACCCCGGCTGTGGGTGCGACCGGTGTGGCGGTGGGCGCGAACGTCACCGCGACCTTCGACGAGGCCCTGGCGCCCGCGTCGGTGACCACGTCGTCGGTGACGCTCACCCCGACCGCGGGTGGCGCGGCGATCCCGTCGGCCGTCTCGCTCGGCTCCGGGAACACCGTCGTGACCCTGAACCCGAACGCCGATCTGGCGGCCGGTACCCAGTACACCGCGACCCTCACCACGGCGGTGGAGGACGTGGCCGGGAACAACATCCCGTCCGCGATCTCCTGGAACTTCACCACGGCGTCTGCCGGGGGCGGTTCGGGGGCGTATCTGCCGTCGGGTGGGATGGTGACGGTGGAGGCCGAGGGCTTCAGCGCGAACACCCCGCGGGATGGGGACTCCTGGACGGTCGGCTCCACGCCGGCGGGTTCGGTGGGCACGTCGCTGACGCTGGGCCCGGACAACGGCGGTGGCTGGGACAACAACGAGCTGGGCTCGGCGCCGCAGTTCGACATCCCGATCAACTTCCCGACGGCCGGCACCTGGCATGTGTGGGTGCGGGCGTACAACCCGAACACGGCCGGCAACTCGCTGCACATCGGCCTGGACGGTGCGGGTCAGGCGAACTCGGTGGACGTGTCGAACTCGACGTTCGGTTCGTGGCTGTGGTTCCGGAACCGCACCTCGACGCCGACGGCGCGTATCGAGGTCCCGTCGCCGGGTGTCCACACGGTGAACGTGTTCGGCCGTGAGGACGGGATCAGCATCGACCGGCTGGTGCTGACCACCAACGCGACGTACACGCCGACCGGCAACGGCCCGGCGGAGTCGCCGCGTGACGGTGGGAACCCGCCCGGTGACACGACGCCGCCGTCGCTGACGGCCCGCACCCCGGCTGTGGGTGCGACCGGTGTGGCGGTGGGCGCGAACGTCACCGCGACGTTCAACGAGGCGCTCGCCCCGGCGAGCGTGACGACCTCCAGCGTGACGGTGGCCCCCACGGCCGGCGGCGCGGCGGTCCCGGCCGCGGTGTCCCTCGGCTCCGGCAACACGGTCATCACGCTCAACCCGAACGCGGACCTCGCCGCCGGCACGCAGTACACGGCGACCATCACCACGGCCGTCGAGGACGTGGCCGGCAACAACATCCCGTCGGCGATCACCTGGAACTTCACGACCGCCGCCGGTGGCGGTGGCGGCGGGGCGTTCATCCCGTCCGGTGGCCAGGTGGTCATGGAGGCCGAGAACTTCACGGTCAACACGCCGCGCGGCACGGACGCGTGGACGAGCGTCGGCACCCCGGCCGGCCTGGTCGGCACGGCGATGGCCTCGGGCCCGGACAACGGCTCCGGCTCGGGCACGCCGATCACCACCACCTCCCCCGAGATGACCTACCAGGTCAACTTCCCGTCGGCGGGCACCTGGCACGTGTGGGTGCGCGGCTACATGCCGGACGGGGCGGGCAACAGCGTCCACGTGGGCCTGGACGGCGCCACGCAGGCCGCCTCGGCGGACCTCACCTCCAACACGTTCGGCGCCTGGACCTGGTTCCGCACGCGGACGGCGTCGCCGACCGCGCGCGTGGAGGTGCCGTCGGCGGGTGTCCACACGGTGAACGTGTGGATGCGCGAGGACGGGTTCGTCCTCGACCGCCTCCTGCTCACCACGAACGCGACGTTCACGCCGACCGGCAACGGCCCGGCGGAGAGCCCGCGCGCGTAGCGATGCGACGACGCCGGCCGGGCGGATGGGCCGTCCTGGCCGGCGTCGGCGTGCTCGCGTGGGCGGCGCCCGCGCTGGCCGCTCCGGGCGCGACCCTGGAGCTGCGTGACCCGAACACGGCCCGTGACATGGGCCACTCCTCGACCTACACCTCGGGGACCGTCCGGCTGCTGAACACCGGCGACGTGGCGATCACCGGCCTGCGGATCGACCTCGCCACGGCCGCCCTCACGGACCTCGTCTTCGACCCGGCCGACGGCACGCCCGCCGGCGACGACGTGGGCCGCGACGTGACGGTGGACGGCTCTTCCGACGTTCCGCAGGGGGCGATCACGCCCGCCTACCTCGCGCCGCAGGACGACGGCTTCCGGGTCGTCGACATCGGCATCACCGGCATGACCGGCGGCGAGGACCTCGTCTTCGGAGTGGACGTCGACCCCACCTCGACCCGCGGGGGCATCGGCACCTCGGACGCGCTCACCCCGCCCGCCGCCCACGTCTCGGGCGCCGAGCTGCACGGGGCGACGGTGACGGTGCGCTTCGCCGACGGCTCCACCCGCACCTCGTCGCTCGGCGTGATGCCGCAGTCGCTCGCCGGGTCCAACTGGCAGCGCGCGGCGCGGGCGGGGTTCGCGGCGGGCGCCCCGGCGGCCCCCGGCCTGGCCCGCGCGGGCGGGGCGGCGAGCCCGGCGACGGTCACGGCCGCCGCCCAGACCGTGGTGGTGACCGGCCCGCCCAACACGTCCGGCACCGTCGTGGTGACCGAGGGGCACCTCAACGTGGCGAAGGTTCCGGCAGGGGGCTTCGACCTGGACCCGTGGGAGGCCAACATGGCCGCCCGCTTCACCGAGGTGCCCTTCACGACAGGGGCCGGCGGGACGGCCCAGGTGGCCCTCACGCTCACCGCCACGGATCCGCACCCGAACTTCCCCGGCGCGGCCGACGCACCGCGCGACGTGGGCATCAACCTCGTCACCGCCCACCTGACCCCGGGCGGCGTGCCCGGCCCGGTGTCCGCGCCGCTGGTGATGGTGCTGGACCCGGACGGCCCGCCGCCGTCGGGCTCGGGCGCCTTCCTGCCGTCGGGCGGGCAGGTGGTGATGGACGCCGAGTCCTTCGCGACGAACACGCCGCGCGGCACCGACTCCTGGACGGCCACGGCCACCCCGGCGGGCTCCGTCGGCACCGCCATGGCCTCCGGCCCGGACAACGGCTCGAGCGCCGGGACCCCGATCACCACGACGTCACCGGAGCTCACGTTCCCGGTGGACTTCCCGTCGGCGGGCACCTGGCACGTGTGGGTGCGCGGCTGGAACCCGGACGGCGCAGGGAACTCGGTCCACCTCGGCCTGGACGGCGCGACGCAGACGGCCTCGGTGGACCTGACGAACACCACCTACGGGGCGTGGACGTGGTTCCGCGGCCGGGTGGCCTCGCCGACGGCCCGGATCACGGTGCCGAGCGCGGGCGTCCACACGGTCAACGTGTGGATGCGCGAGGACGGCTTCGTGCTGGACCGCCTGCTGCTCACCACCTCCTCGACCCTCACCCCGTCGGGCGCCGGCCCCGCCGAGTCGCCCCGCGACGGCGGCGGTCCGTCGGACACGACCCCGCCGTCCCTCACCGCGCGCACCCCCGCTGTCGGGGCGGTGGGTGTGGCGGTGGGGGCGAACGTGACGGCCACCTTCGACGAGGCCCTGGCCCCGGCGTCGGTGACCACCTCCAGCGTGACCCTCACCCCGACGGCGGGTGGCGCCGCGATCCCGGCGGCCGTCTCCCTCGGGTCGGGCGGCACGGTGATCACGTTGAACCCGACCGCCGATCTGGCGGCGGGCACGCAGTACACGGCGACGCTGACGACGGCGATCGAGGACGTGGCGGGCAACAACCTCCCGGCCTCGATCAATTGGTCGTTCACCACCGCGGTGAGTGGACCCGGCCCCGGCTCTGGCGCCTTCCTGCCCTCCGGTGGCCAGGTCGTCATGGAGGCCGAGAGCTTCACCACGAACACGCCCCGCGGCACGGACTCCTGGACGGCCACCGCGACCCCCGCCGGATCCGTGGGCACGGCGATGGCCTCCGGCCCCGACGACGGGTCCAGCGCCGGGACGCCCATCACGACCACGGCGCCCGAGCTGACCTACCCCGTCTCGTTCCCGGGCGCCGGCACCTGGCACGTCTGGGTGCGGGCCTGGAACCCGAGCACCGCCTCGAACTCGGTGCACCTGGGCCTCGACGGCGCCACCCAGGCGGCCTCCACGGACCTCACCAACAACACCTTCGGCTCGTGGGTGTGGTTCCGTGGGCGCACGGCGTCCCCGACGGCCCGCATCACGGTGCCGGCCGCCGGGGTGCGGACGGTCAACGTCTGGATGCGCGAGGACGGCCTCGTGCTCGACCGCATCCTGCTGACGACCTCCTCCACCTACACGCCCACCGGGAACGGCCCGGCGGAGAGCCCGCGCTCCTAGGTCAGCTCCGCCCCTTCTGACGGTCGCGGTGCCGGCGGCGGGCGATGCGCGCCACCTGCGCGCGGCGCAGGGGGCCCGGGAGCCAGCGGCCGAGGGTCTTCATCAGCAGCGACATGCGCCGCGGGAACGCGATCTCGGCGTCCCCGGCCTCGAGGCCGTCGGCGATGGTGCGCGCCGCCTCGTCCACCGGGATGAGGAAGGGCATCGGGAAGTCGTTGTGCTCGGTGAGCGGCGTCTCCACGAACCCGGGCGCCACCACGGTCACCTGCACCCCCGACCGCTCGCCGGCGAGGTCGGCGCGCAGCGAGTCGGCCATCGAGATGAGGAACGCCTTGCTGGCCCCGTAGGCGCTCGCCATCGGCAGCGCGGCGAACCCGGTCACGCTCGCCACCACCGCGATCCGCCCCGCGCGCCGGGCGCGCATGTGGGGCAGGACGGCCGCGATGCAGTTGACCGTCCCCATGATGTTCACCTCGATCTGGGGGCGGACGGCCTCCGGGGTGAAGTCCTCCGGGAGCACCGCCGTGTAGGTGCCGGCGTTGAGCAGGGCCACGTCGATCGTGCCGTGGGACGCCACGATGCCCTCGGCCACCGCGCGCATGGCGTCGGCGTCCGTCACGTCCCCCGCGCGGGGCGTGATGCCCGCCGCGCCGCGGGCGACCTCCTCCAGCTCCTCCTGGCGCCGCGCCGTCACGACCACCCGGGCGCCGCGCCGGGCGAGCTCCTGCGCGGTGGCCGCGCCGATGCCCCCCGAGGCCCCCGTGATCCAGACGACCCTGTCCGTCAGCGCGCTCATCGTGACCCCCCCACGGGGACGTTGCGGTTGAACGGGCGCGTCAGCACGAGCTGGTAGTCGTGCAGCGCGCGCGTCCGGAACCCGGCCTCGCAGAACGCGAGGTAGAACTCCCACGTCCGCACGAAGCGGTCGTCGTACCCCAGCGCGAGCACGGCCTCACGGTTCGCCAGGAAGCGCTCGCGCCACAGGCGCAGGGTCTCCGCGTAGTGGACGCCGATGTTCTCGACGTCCTCCACGATGAGCTCCGAGGACCGGGTCATGGCGCGGCTCACCGCCTCCAGGGAGGGGATGACCGCGCCGGGGAAGATGTGCTCGCGGATCCAGTCGTTGCCGCGGCGGTAGCGCTCGTACCGCTGGTCCGGGACGGCGATCGTCTGGATGCAGGCGAGGCCGCCGTCCTCCAGCATCCGGTCGACCGCCGCGAAGTAGACCGGGAACTGGCGGTGGCCGATCGCCTCCAGCATCTCGATGGACGCCACATGCGTGTACCGGCCGGCGTGGGAGCGGTAGTCCTCCAGCCGGATCGTGATGCGGTCCTCCAGCCCCGCCTCCGCGATCCGCTCGCGCGCGAGCGCCGCCTGCTCGTCGGAGAGCGTGAGCCCGGTGACGTGGGCGCCGTACCGCTCGGCGGCGTGCAGGGCGAAGCCGCCCCAGCCGCACCCGATCTCCAGCACCCGGCTGTCCGGCCCCAGGCCGAGCTTGCGGCAGATGCGGTCGTACTTGGCGCGCTGCGCGTCCGCCAGAGACATGCCCGGCTCGTCGAAGACGGCGCACGAGTAGGTCCAGGTCTCGTCGAGGAAGAGCGCGTACAGGTCGTTGCCGAGGTCGTAGTGGTACTGGATGTCGCGGCGCGCGCCTGGCAGGTCCGCCCGCGCGGGCAGCCGGGGCCGGCGGCGCTGCGCCTCCATGAGCCACGACGCCGGAGGCCGCCGGCGGGCGCCCTCGGCCGTGACGGCCAGGATCTCCAGCAGGCCCACGAGGTCGTCGGCCCACCAGTCGCCGGCGACGTAGGATTCGCCGACGCCCAGGCGCCCGCGGCCGGCCAGCCGGCGCCACAGGTCGCGCGAGGCCACGGTCACCTCGACGTCCGGCCCGGTCGCGGGGTCGCCCGCGACGCGGCGGGTGCCGTCGGGCAGGCGCACCGCGATGCGGCCCCGCGCCGGGGACCCCAGCCCCCACAGGGCCGCGCGCCGCGCGACCGGGGTGAGCGGCGACCGCCGCGGCGTGGGCAGGGGCCGCAGCGACCGGCGCGGAGCCTCCTCGTCACCGGGGGGCGCGACCGCCGCCGCCGTGGCCGAGCCCTCGCCGGGCACGAAGTCCGGCTTGTGGTGGAACGGGACCCTCTTCATGAACAGCTTCACCGCCTGCCAGTGGATGAGCGCCGTGACCTGCTGGGACATCAGGGGGTGGCGCACGAGCGCGCGCGCCAGGCCGGCGTCGGTGAGCGGCCGACGGAGGCCGGTGAGCTCCGCCTGGAACGGCCGCTCCCCACCCTCGACGATGCCCACCCCGGCGTGCACCGACGCCCCCGGCTCCGTGAACGAGAACCGGTAGTGCTGGTCCATCCCGAAGAACGGGGAGACGTGGAGCACCTTGGGGTGCTCGTAGACGAGCCGGGCCCCCTCCTTCACGCGGTTGTCCGCGGTCAGGAGGTAGGGGTGCCGCTCGCCGAACGTGTTGGACACCTCGGCGACGATCGCGGCGAGCGCGCCGTCGCCGGTCCAGCAGTAGAAGTACGAGACCGGGTTGAAGACGTAGCCGAAGACCCGGAGGTTGGTGAGCAGGGTCACCCGCCCGCCCGCGAGGTCGATGCCGTTGCCGGCCAGGAAGGCGACCACGTTCTCCTTCAGGGGCCGGGCCGGATCGCCCAGGTGGTCGCCGTCGCGCAGCGTGAGCGGCGCGCGGCGGTTGTAGCCGAAGAGCGTGAGCCGCCGGTCGAGCTCGGGGAGCTCGTCCAGGTCGAGCGCGTAGAAGCAGACCGGGTAGCGGAAGACGTTGCGCGCCGGCCGCGTGCGGGCGTGCACGAGCGTGCCCTCGTAGAGCGCCGACCTCACCAGGGCGCCCCCAGGGCCGCGGCCGCGCGCAGGCCCGAGGCGAGGCCGTCCTCGTGGAAGCCGAAGCCGTGGTACGCGCCGCAGAACCAGGTGCGGCGGCGCCCGTCGAGCTCCGGCAGCCGGCCCTGCGCATCGAGGGAGGCGAAGTCATAGAGCGGGTGGGCGTAGGTCTCGCGCCGGATCGTCCGCGCGGGGTCGATCGCGTCGTCGCGGTTGAGGGTCACGCAGTACCGCTCCGGCTCGTCGAGGGCCTGGAGGCGGTTGAGGTCGTACGTGACCGTCGGGAGCGGCGAGGGCGCCCGGCAGTCGTCGACGACGTAGTTCCAGGAGGCCCACGCCCGCGGGCTCGCCGGGAGCTGGCGCCGGTCCGTGTGCAGCACCGCGCTGTTGGCCGTGGTGCGGAACGCGCCGAGCACGCCGCGCTCCAGGTCGTCGGCGTCGGCCAGCATCCCCAGAGCCTGCGGCGCGTGCGTGGCGATGACCGCCGCGTCGTAGCGCCGCACGTCGTCGTCCTCGGTGCGCACCTCCACGCCGTCCGCGTCGCGGGTGACGCTGCGCACCGGGACGCGCAGGCGCAGCCGGTCGCCGAGCGGGGCCGTGATGGCGGCGACGTACCGGCGGCTGCCGCCCACGACGGTCCGCCAGGTGTGCCGCCGGAAGCCGAGCAGCCCGTGGTTGTCGAAGAAGCGCACCGCGTAGGGCATCGGGAAGCCCAGCGTCTCACCGGGCGCGGTCGACCAGAGGGCGGCGGCGAAGGGCACGATGAAGTGGTCGCGGAAGTCAGGCGAGTAGCCCTCGATGCGCACGAAGTCCCCCAGGGTGCTGCGGGCGTGGCGCTCGGCGAGGCCGTCCCGCCCGGTGCGCATGAAGCGCACCACCTCGCGCAGCATCCGCGCGGTGCGCGGTGAGGCGAGGGCGCGCGGCTGGGTCCAGAGGCGCACGGCCGAGTACTCGACGCCGCAGCGCCGGCACGACACGCCGAAGGACATGTCGCTGTCCTGCACGGGGACGCCCAGCTCGCGGAAGAGGCGCGACAGGCGCGGGTAGTTCGGCTCGTTGTGCACCAGGAAGCCGGTGTCCAGGTGGAGGTCGCCGCCGGGCCGCGGCAGCGTGACCGTGTTGGCGTGGCCCCCGGCGCGGCCGTCGCGCTCGAGCACCTCCACGTCGTGCACCCGGGACAGCGCGTGGGCGGCGCCGAGCCCCGCGATGCCCGCGCCGATCACCACCACCCGCATGCGCCCGGTGCCCGTCATCTCATCCGGATACGCGCGGCGCCCGTAGACGGATGGGGGGCCTGGCCGAGTACGGCGCCCCTAATGTCGGACTCATGGAGAGGACTGACTGACCGTGGACGATGCGACCACCCTGCCCGGCCCGCCCGTCGCGACCGTGCGACCGAGCACGAGCGTCCCGAGCCGCATCGTCACCCTGATCGCCGTGCTCGTGCCGCCGATCGGCGTGCTGTCGGCGCTCGGGCTGCTGTGGGGCGTCGCCGCCCGCCCGGTGGACGTGATCCTGCTCGTCACGCTCTACACGCTGACCGGCCTGGGGATCACGGTGGGCTACCACCGCCTGTTCTCCCACCGCGCGTTCAAGACGACCCGCACGGTGCGCGGCGTCCTGGCGGTCCTCGGCTCCATGACGATCCAGGGCCCGGTGACCCAGTGGGTGACTGACCACCGTAAGCACCACGCCCTCTCGGACAAGGACGGGGACCCCCACTCGCCCCACGGCCACCGTGACGGCGTCCTCGGCGGGCTCGGAGGCTTCCTCCACGCCCACATGGGCTGGCTCGTCACCACGAAGGGCATGGAGCGGGGGCGCCGTTACGGCCGGGACCTCTACGACGACCCGGTCATCCGGCGCATCGACCGGCTCTACATGCTCTGGGTGGTCCTGTCCCTCGGCATCCCGTTCGCCATCGGCTACGCGGTCGACCCGACGCTCCGTGGCGGCCTGACCGGCCTCGTGTGGGGCGGCCTCGTGCGGATCTTCCTGTTCCACCACATGACGTGGAGCGTGAACTCGATCTGCCACACGTTCGGCCGCCGGCCGTACGAGACCGAGGACGAGAGCCGCAACAACTGGCTCGTCGCCCTGCCGACGTTCGGCGAGGGGTGGCACAACAACCACCACGCGTTCCCTGGCTCCGCGATCCACGGGCTCGGGCGCCGGCAGGTGGACGTGAGCTGGTGGACCATCCGCGGCCTGGAGCGCCTGGGGCTGGCGTGGGACGTCAAGCGCCCCTCGGCGGAGCGCCTCGCGCGCCGCGCGGCTCAGGCCGGCTCCCCCTCCTGAGCCGCCCCGGCGCGGAAACGCTCGACGTGGGCGGCGACGCGCCGCTCCCACTCGCCGGCGCGGGGCATCGGCACCAGCCCCCACGGCGCGCGCAGCGCGATGGGGTGCACGGCGCCCCGGATGAGCTCGTAGGTGCCGGGGACCCCCGCGTCCACGGCGCGCTGCCAGCCGCGGCGTGAGCTCGCCGGGCTGATGCCCGGCACCCCCGGCAGCCACCCGTCCAGGGATCCCTGGATCACGGCGAGCCACCGGCCCCGCAGGCCGTCCAGGGACAGGCGCTCCGGGATCCACGGCGCGAGGCCGATGACGGCGCCCACGTCGGGGTGGCCGGCCGCCCCGATCGCCACGGCGCCGCCCATCGAGAAGCCGATGAGCAGGGTCGGGCGGCCGCGCGGGTCGTGCGCCAGGTCGAGGGCGGCGCGGGCGTCGGCGATGCACGAGTCGAGCAGGTTCCACGACTTCACCCGGTACCGCACCTCGTGGAAGCGGACCCCCGGGAAGCGCGGCGCGAGCCGGCCGACGAGGAGCTCCATCGACCCGCCCCAGTCGCCCGGCACCGCCTGGGCGCGGCCGCCGCTGAGGCAGACGACCGGGAGCCCGTCGGGCGGTCCGGTGCGCCGCACCGCGCCGCCGGTGGGCAGGGCCTCCGTGGTCAGCCGCGGCGTCCCAGGAACCCGAGGGCCCCGAAGGCGGCGAAGCCCAGGGTGTACGCCACGGCCGCCGGGCCGGCGCGGTGGTACCGCGCGGTGTCGGCCAGGTCGAAGGCGACGCGCACCCCGATGGCGGGGCGCGGGTCGGGGGAGAGCGCGAGGAACACCGCGCTGCCGGCGTCGCGGATCCCCAGCGCGCGGATCTCGGACGGGGTCGTCCCGAACGTCCGGGCCACGCCCTCGGGCCGGGTGAGGGCGAGTGCCGCCCAGCCGGCGCACGCGCCGGCGAGCATCAGGGCCCAGCCTCGCTGCGTCCACGGAGCCATGTACGGAGGGTAGAGCGGCCGGGGGTCCCCGAGCCGGGGATCCGGCCTAGGACCGGTCGATCACCACCGGGGTGCCCGCCTGGGCGAACCGGGCCACCGCGGCGAGCGCCGGCTCGGAGAGGATCACGCAGCCGTAGCTCGATGCCTGCCCGACGCGCCAGCCCCGCCCGGTGCCCGTGCCGTGGATCGCCACGAGCGCGGGCGCGCCCATGAACGTGTCGAGCGTGGGGGAGTGGGCGGTCAGGGTGAGGGTCCAGTTGCCGTAGACGCTCCGCCACGCGGGCAGGGTCCGCACCGGGTCCTGGATCGCGAAGCGCCCGACCGGCGTCGGCGTCCCCGGGCGGCCGATGCCCGCCGGGTGGCTCGCGATGCGGTCGCGGCCGCGCCACACCTCCAGGCGCCGCGAGCCGAGGTGCACCTCGATCCGCACGCGCCGGGTGGAGAGCTGGACCGTCTCGGCGCGCACCCAGCCGCTCGACTCGTTCGGCCGCACGGGGAGCTGCACGCGCACCCACTCGCGCCCGCGGCCGTCCCGGTGGCGGCCGGTCACGAGCAGCCGCTGGGCCCGGCCGGTCCATGTGGTGGCGCCACGGAGGCGGGTCTTCGCGCGGGCGCCGGCCTTCGGCGCGGCCAGCGCCGGCCCCGGCACCACGACGCGCGCGGTCAGCGCGGGACGGGCCCGCACCTCGAGCGACTCGGCCCCGGATCCGGGCGCCGCGACGGCGAGGGCGGCGCCGGCGACGACCACGAAAGCACAGAACCTCCACATGCCATTGAGGTCGTCGCGGGACCGCCGGGGCTTGAGGGGCCTGGTGCCCGGATGCCCGTGGAGAGATGAGCGTGAGTCGAGCGATCACGCACCGGCGCCGATGCCATCCCCATGACGACAGGCCTCCTCGCACCCTCCCCCGCCGTGGCGTGGACCCCCCTCGCCGAGGCCGACCCGCCCGCGGCGGTCGAGGCGGGGACGCTGCTCGCGGTCGCCGCCCCCGGCGCCGCGCGGGCCGGCGAGGGCGTGGCCGAGATCGCCCGCGACGGCGCCGTGGACCTCCGCGCGGCCTGCGACGGCGTCCCCGTGCGCGACGGCGACGGGGTGGCCGTGCGGCCGCTCCAGGTGCTGGACGGGCCGGTCGACCGGGCGTCCGGCGACCGCGAGGTGCGCGGGGCGCTGCGGGTGGACGGCGCGGTCGGCGCCGGGCGCCGTCTGGGCGCGACGGGGACGCTCCTCGTCGCCGGGATGGTCGACCGCGCGACGCTCACCGCCGGCGGCGACCTGGTGGTCGAGGGCCGCGCGAGCGCCTCCGCGCTGCAGGCCGGGGTGGCGTCCGAGATGCGCCGGGCGGTCGTCGCGGCCCTCGCCGGCGGCGCCGACGACCTGCGCGCGCTCGTCGCGCTGTGCCGGCAGATCATCGCCGCCGCCGGGGACAACGGCCGCGTGGCCCCGCCGGAGCTCGTCGTGGCGAGCGTGCTCGCGCAGCGCCTCCCCGACCTGGCCGACCGGCTCGCCCGCGCCGAGGCGGCCGTGACGCGCGCCCGGCGCGACTGGCCCGCCCTCGCCCCCGAGCTGGCGCGCGAGCTGGCGTCGGTCCGCGGCCTGCTGGCCGACCCGGGCCGCAGCCCGGACCCCGTCGCCCGCATCGACGCCGCGGCCTCCTTCCTGCTGGCCGCCACGGCAGCGCGTCCCGCGCCCGAGCCGTCCGGCATCCGGATCGCCGCCGCGCACGGCACCCAGATCACCTGCCCCGGCACGCTCCGCTTCACCGGCGCCGGCGCCACGGACTGCGACATCGACGCCGGCGGTGACGTCTACGCCGTCGGCAGCGGGGGTGGCATCCGTGGGGGCCACGTCCGGCTGGGCGGGCGCCTGCGCGCCGGCGAGGTGGGCGGCCGCGAGTCGGCCACCCTGCGGATCGTCGTCCAGGATCCGCGGCCCGGGCCCATCGTGCAGGCCGACGTCGCGAACCCCGGGGTGGAGTTCGCCGTCGGCCGCGAGACGGTCCGGGTGGAGGGGCGCCGCCGCGGCCTCCGCATCGTGCTGGAGGCCGGGCGGCTCCTCGTCACGTCCGAGTGAGGGTCAGGGGGTGCGGCGCCGCATCGACGCGGCGCCGAGCCCCAGCGCCCCGAGCGTGACGCCGACGATCACGATCACGTCGACGGCGAAGCGGGTGCCCAGGTCGCCGGGCGCCGTGGCACGCGCCAGGGCGTCGTAGGCGTAGGTCAGCGGCAGCACGTTCGAGATCGCCTCGAGCCACCCGGCCATGTCGTCGCGGTCCACGAAGAGGCCGCACAGCAGGAGCTGCGGCAGCACGACGGCCGGCATGAACTGGACGGCCTGGAACTCGCTCGTCGCGAAGGCGCTCGCGAACAGGCCGAGCGACATGCCCAGCAGCGCGTTGAGCAGGGCGAGCACCACGAGCAGGACGGTGGAGCGCTCGCTCTCCAGGCCGAGCGGCCCGAACGAGAGCAGGGACACGAGCAGCGTCTGCAGCACGGCGATCGCGCCGAACGCCAGCGCGTAGCCGGCGAGCAGGTCGAGCTTGCCCACGGGCATGCTCATGAGCCGCTCCAGGGTGCCGGAGGTGCGCTCCCGCAGCATCGCGATGGACGTGACGATGAACATCGTGATGAACGGCAGCAGGCCCACGAGCGGCGGGCCGATGCGCTGGAAGACCTCCTGCTGCTCGTCGAACGCGTAGCGCAGGATCACCATGAGGACGCAGGGCACCAGCAGGAGCAGCGCGAGCGTGCGCGGGTCCCGCCGGAGCTGGGTGAGGACACGGTGGCCGACGGCCAGGGTGCGGCGCGCGTTCATCGGGCGTCCTCCGTCCCCTCGATGAGCCGCAGGAACGCCTCGCCGAGGTCGTCCGTGCCGGTGCTCGCCCGCAGCGCGTCGGGTGTCTCCTGCGCGATGAGCGCGCCCTCGCGCATGAGGATGAGGCCGTCGCACTCGGCGGCCTCGTCCATGACGTGGCTCGACACGAGGATCGTGGCGCCCGCGTCCACGATCCCGTGGAACGTCCGCCACAGGTCGCGGCGCAGCACCGGGTCGAGGCCGACGGTCGGCTCGTCCAGCACGAGCAGGCGGGGCTCGCCGAGCAGCGCGACCGCCAGGGACGCGCGGACCCGCTGGCCGCCGGACATGTTCCCGACGGTGCGCCCGGCCCAGTCCGTGAGCCCGACGGTCCCGATCACGTCGTCAACCTGCGTCGCGGGGGCGTCGAGCAGCCGGGCGAAGTGCGCCACGTTCTCCCGCACCGTCATGTCGCCGTACACCGAGGGCGCCTGGGTCACGTAGCCCACGGACCGCCGCACGGACGCCGCCCCCGCGGGCTCGCCGAGCACCGTGACGGTGCCGCCGGCGACGCGTTGCACGCCGACGATGGACCGCATGAGCGTGCTCTTGCCGCAGCCGCTCGGCCCGAGGAGCCCCGTGACCGTCCCGGCGGGCACCGTCACGTCGAGCCCGTCCAGCACCGGTTGCCCACCCCGCACGACCCGCAGGCCGCGCACCTCCACCGCGTTCATCGCCACGTCTCCCGATGTGAGTGTTCACTGACTTGTCGACAGGCGGCGACCGTAGTGAGCAATCACTAACATGTCAACGGTGAGCCCCGACACTCCGACCCCCACCCGCCGCATGAGCCGTCCCGAGCGCCGGGCCACGATCCTGGCCGCCGCCCGCGGCGAGTTCGCGCGCCACGGCTTCCACGGCGCCGCCACGGCGGCGATCGCCCGCGCGGCCGGGTGCTCCGAGGCGATCCTCTACCGGCACTTCCCGTCGAAGCGCGACCTGCTCGTCGCGGTGCTGCGCTCCGAGGTGGAGGTGCGCCTGCTGGCCGACGAGGACCTGGTGCTGCGCGTCGCCGGGGCCCCCGCGGACATGCTCCCCGCCGTGCTGCGCGCGCGGCTGGAGGAGGGGGAGCTGCAGACCACCGTGCGCCTGGTGCTGCTGGCGATCTCGATGTCCGAGGACCCCGAGATCGGGGAGGCCGTGCGCGGGGCGTTCGCCGCCATCCGGGCCCCGCTGCGCGCCGCGCTGGAGGCCGGTCAGGCGTCCGGCCTGGTGCGCGACGACATCGACGCCGAGTCGCTCACCTGGATCTGGCACGGCCTCTTCCTGGCCGGGGCCGTGCGCAACTCGCTCGCCCCGGACGGCGTGGCCCTCGGCGCCGTCGAGGCGGCGACCCACCTCGCCCGCATCCTCACCCCGGAGGCCCCGCCCCCGGCCTAACGGCTCGTCTGGCCCACCCAGCCCACGAGGTCGTCCAGGCGGTGGGCCCAGAAGAGGGTGAGCCCGCGGTCCTGGGCGGCCGTCAGCGCGGCCGGCTTGAACACCCCCGACAGCACCGCGGCGGGGACGACCTGGTCCTCGCCGAACGCGCGGAGCCAGCCGACGGCCTTCACCGCGGCGTCGTTGTTGACCCGCTTGAACGAGTTCGTCTCGGAGTTGCTCACCTTGCATTCCACCGGCATGCGACGGCGATCCCAGAGGCCGACGACCAGGTCCGCCTTGCGGCCCCCGAAATCCACCTCGGCGCAGAACTCGCCCGGGCCGGGGGCGTCCTCCAGCGTGCGGATGGCCCGGGGTGCGGGGCGCCGGCGGAAGCCCGCCGCCTCGAGCGCCGCGGCCACCGCGCCCTCCTGGCCGGCCTTCGCCTCGGTGCGCCGTCCGGTGCGGGTGCGCTCGGTGGCCATGAGCGAGGCCGTCGCCAGCACCGCGGCGGCGCGCTCGGGCTCGCTGGGCTCCCGGTCCTCGTCGACCCACGGGAAGCGGCGGCGGTCGATGCCCGTGAGCACGCTCTCCACGATGCGCACGGCGGCGGCCGGGTCGGCCCGCAGCCGGGTGGGCGCGAGCGTGGTGCGGGCGATCACGCGCAGGTCGTCCACCGAGACGGACGGCCCGGCCAGGAAGCGCAGGGCGTCGAGCAGGTCCGGGTCGGCGGCGACCTCGACGGCGCGGGCGCGGAGCTGCGACAGGTCCACCGTCAGCTCGATGAGCTCCTCCACCGTGCCGAGGCACTCGTCCATGTGGCGCCCGTACTGCTCCTGCGGCTCCTGCCCCCGCTCGCGCCGGAAGCTCTCGACGGCCTCCTCCGCATCGCGGGCGAGCTCGTCACCGGTCCAGCGCGGCGGGGGCGTGAAGACGGCGCTCACGCGGCCGCCTCCTCCCGGAAGGGGTCGGGCACCGCGAGGCGCTCCATCTCGCGCGGCTCGAACTTGGTGAGCCCGCCGGCGTAGGTGCGGCCGTCCTCCACGCTCACCATGCCGCGCAGGCCGGCGAGCAGCCGGTCGAGCACGGGCTCGGGCAGCTCGGCGCGCGGGTACAGGCCGTGCGCGATGTTGATGTGCCGCGCGCCGGCGACGTTGCGGGTGAACGCGGGCGGGCGGCGGGCCATGTAGGTCGCGAGGATCGGCGCGGGCTCGCGCAGGCCGACGCTCCACCACGACCGGCGCGCGCGGGCGATGTAGCCGTCGTGGGCGCCGTCGCGGCGGGCCGCGCGCAGGAAGCGCTCCACCCTGCGCAGGGACTCCTCGTCCAGCTCGCCCAGGTCGGCGGGCAGGTCCACGACCCGGCGCAGGTGGCCCGTGCCGGTGAGGGCGACGCCGGCGTCGATGATCTCCTTCGCCCGGGTGACGGTGGGGAACAGGACGTGCTCGGGGAGGTCCGCCGCGCCGGGATCGACGATCCAGGTGGCGTTGCGGCCGGTCACGGCGCCCCGGTGGACGCGGCAGATGTCGCCCAGCCGCACCCAGCCGTCAGGGATCGCCCGCGGGGCCCGGGTGAGGGGCGACCAGCGCCGGGCGGCGCGCAGGGCGTCGGCCGCGACGGGGCGGCCGCCGTCCAGGGTGCCAAGGTCGGCCACCTCGGCCACGCGGCGCATCCGCACCGGCCCGGCCGGGCGGCCCGGGGCGAAGAGCGTGATCGCCCCGGTCACCGCGGCGTCGTCGAAGGGGGTCGCCGTGGGCTCGATGACGTGGACGGCCTCGCCGCCCAGCGGGCCCAGCAGCAGCTCCCGCACCAGGCGGCCGTAGTTCGTGTCGAGCCACTCCGAGGCCGTGACGAACGCGCCCGCGTCTCCCGCCCGCGCCCGCACCGCGGTGGCCAGGAAGAAGTGGACGTGGAGACCCGCGAGCTGGGAGGCCTCCAGGCCGTGCGCGCGGGCGGTGAGGGTGAGCCACTCCTTCCACCCGGCCGGGATCTGGTGGTGGCGGACGTAGGGCGGGTTGCCGATCCAGAGCGTCCGGCCGTCGGGGGCGGGGAGGTCGGCCGAGCGGTAGTCGGCCACGACGACGTGGGCCCGGCCGGCGAGCCCGGCCGCGGCGAGGTGGGCGCGGCAGAGGGCGGCGGCCAGCGGGTCGCTCTCGACGGCGACGATCCGCGCCCGCGGGAAGCGGCGCCCGGCCGCGACGGCGAAGCGCCCCGAGCCGGCCCCCGGGTCGACGACCCTGTCGGGGGCGGGCGCGCCGGCGGCCCAGCCGATCATCGCGTCCACGATGGGGGCGGGTGTGTAGGTGGCGCCGTCGGGGCGGCGCGTGCGGGCGTCGCGCAGGCGGCAGAACGCCTCGCCCAGGGGGTCGGCGCCGTCGGCGATCGCCGCGCGCAGGGCGCCCACCAGGGCGTCGTCGGCGCGCGCGGCGGAGGCCCGCGCCAGGGCGTCCTCGCCGTCGGACCAGCCGGGCACGTCGGCCGCACCGAGGCGGAGCGCGGCGGCGAGGAGGACGTCCTCCCCCGCGATCGCCCCCTCTGCGCCCCCGATCGTCACGGGCGGAGCCTAGGAAGCCCCGCGGACGAAGTAGGATCGCGGGCGTCGATCCGGGGGTGGGGTTCGTGCGGTGGCGCAGGGGTCAGGGCGGCGGCCAGGTCGAGGACATGGGCGGCTCCGGCGGCTCGCGCGGCGGCATCCCGATGGGCGGCAAGATCGGCGGCGGCGTCGGCGGCCTGGGCATCATCGGCGTCATCATCTTCGTGCTGGTGGCGGTGCTCGGCGGCGGCGGGGGCGGCGGCTTCGGGGTGGACCCCGGATCGGCCGAGGCGTTCCCCGAGACCCCGGCGGCGCCCGGCCCGGGCATCGACTCCCAGGCCCCCGACCCCGACGGCGAGCTGCGCCAGTTCGTGGCCTTCGTGGTGGCCGACGTCCAGGCGTCCTGGGAGCGCGCCTTCACCCGCGCCGGCCTGCGGTACGAGCCCACCCGCCTGCGCACGTTCACCGGCGCCGTCAACACGGCCTGCGGGCGCGCCTCGTCGGCGAGCGGCCCGTTCTACTGCCCGGCCGACCGCTTCGTGTACCTCGACCTCGCCTTCTTCCGCGAGCTGCGCGATCGTTACGGCGCGCCGGGTGACTTCGCCCAGGCGTACGTCATCGCCCACGAGTTCGGTCACCACGTGCAGAACCTGCTCGGCACGCTCCCGCAGGTGAACCAGCTCCAGCGCGAGCGCCCCGGCGACGCGAACGAGCTGTCCGTGCGCCTGGAGCTGCAGGCCGACTGCTACGCCGGCATCTGGGGCCGCTCGGCCTACGACACCCAGATCCTGGAGGACGGGGACCTGGAGGAGGGCCTCGCCGCGGCGGCGGCCGTCGGTGACGACCGCCTGCAGACCCAGGCCACCGGGACCTACGACCGGGAGAGCTTCACCCACGGCTCCTCGGAGCAGCGCCAGCGGTGGTTCCTGGTGGGCTTCCAGGACGGCCGCGTCGACGCCTGCAACACGTTCTCGCCGTCCGAGGTCTGACCGCCTAGGAGGCGGTGGCCTGCGCCGGGCGCAGGACGAGCACCGGGCAGGGCGCGTTGTTGACGAGCGTGTGCGCGAAGGAGCCGAGCGCGAGGCGGTGCGCGAAGGAGTGGTGCGCCGCGCAGATGAGCAGGTCGACCGCGTTCCCCTCCGCCCAGGCGCAGACCTCGGACGCCGGGTGGCCCTCGAGCAGCACGGCCTCGCCCTCGGGGACGTCGGCGGCCACCGACTCGAGCCACGCGGACGCGCCGCGCGCGATGTCGGAGGGGTCCGGCTGGGGTGCCCCGAAGCCCACGGAGTAGGGCAGCGGGTACTGGGCGACGTGGACGAGGGAGAGGCGCCCCTGGCCCAGCGCGCGCAGGCGCCGCGCCTCGGCGAGCGCGTGGGTCGCGGCCTCCGAGTCGTCGATGCAGCAGGCGATGTGGCGGTAGGGCGCGTCCATGGTGGGTCTCCGTCCAGTCGTGTACATCGAGGGTAGACCCCTCGGTTCCGCGCCGCCGTCCGAATCCCCTAACCTCCCCGCTCGGATGACGTCCATCGCACGCCTGCTCGCCGACGGCCCCACACGGTCCTTCGAGTTCTTCCCGCCGAAGACCCCGGAGGCCGAGGCCCAGTTCCACTCCACCCTGGCCGACCTGGCCGGGCTGGCGCCGTCGTTCGCGTCCGTCACGTACGGGGCGCTGGGGAGCACCCGCGACACCACCCGCACGCTCGTGGTGGGGATGAACGCGGACCACGACTTCCCGACGATGGCCCACCTGACCTGCGTGGGGCACACGCGGGCGGAGATCGCGTCGCTGCTGGACGCCTACGCCGCGGGCGGCGTGACGAACATCCTCGCGCTGGGCGGTGACCCGCCGGCGGACGGCTCCCCGGTCGAGGGCGACTTCGTCCACGCCATCGAGCTCGTCGAGATGATCCAGGAGCACCCGGCCGAGTTCGCCGTCGGGGTCGCCGCGCACCCCGAGGTGCACCCCCGCTCCACCGACCGGGACGAGGACCGCCGCCACCTCGCGGCCAAGCTGGCGCGCGCCGACTTCGCGCTCACGCAGTTCTTCTACGACGTGGATGACTACGAGCGGATGGTTGAGGAGCTCGCCGCGCGTGGCTGCGACCAGCCCGTGGTGCCCGGCGTGATGCCGTTCACGAGCGCCGAGGGGCTGCGGCGGATGTCCGCGATGAACGGCACCCGCATCCCGCCGGAGATCGCCGGTCCGCTGGAGCGCATCGAGGGCGACCCGGCCGCCGTGCGCGCCCTGGGCGTCGAGGTGGCCACCGAGCTCGTGGTGCGCCTGGAGGCGGCGGGGGCGCCCGGCGTCCACCTCTACACGCTGAACCGGCCCGAGTCGGTGCGCCGTATCTGGGAGAACCTGGGTACCTGACGACATGCCGGGTTCGGGACGGGCCCGCGCAGGGCACGATGCCTCGGCAGCACCTCGACCCGCCCTCCCGGAGGCGCCGTGGGGATCGTCGCGTTCATCATCCTGGGCCTCATCGCGGGCGTCGTCGTCTCGGCGCTGATGCCGGGTCCCGATCCCGGCGGGATGCTGGTCACCGGGGTCGTCGGCGTCGCCGGCGCCCTGCTCGGCGGGTTCCTGGCGGGCGCCCTCCTCGGGGCCGACCCGCTCGGCGAGTTCTTCGACGTCTCCACGTGGCTCGCGGCCGTGGGCGGCTCCCTCGTCGTCCTCGTCCTCTACCGCCTCGTGGCGGGTGACCGCCGTCAGGCCGGGACGCCGACATGACCGGCCCGGACGATCCCCGCACCCCGCCACCCCCCTTCGACGAGGACGACGCCGAGGTGGTCGCCCACCCGGAGGAGGGCTTCCCGGCCGACGCCTCCCCGGAGGAGGTCGACGCCGAGCAGGCCCGCCAGGCCGAGGTGGCCGAGCGCCAGAAGGCCTGGGTCGATCCCCGCGAGCAGGTGGGCGGGGAGGACTGATCCCGCCCTCTGGGGCGTGAGCAAACCGTGAGGGGGCCGGCCCGTCGGAGACGGGGCCCCCGACCATAGGACGGTCCGTGTGACGGATCACCGCGGGGGCGTGACGGAACCGTGACGTCACCGCGCCGTCTGGAGGTTCCACGAGTGGACCTCGGTGGGTGCCCCGAGTGCGACATGGGGGCCGGACGAGGCAGTGAGGCGAGGCGCGATCTCCCCGAGAAACCGCTCCGCATGGGGGATCCGGTCGCTCGATCGTCCTCCCCGCGATCAAGTGATCGCGGAGGAGAACGGAACTGATCGGGCCCTCGGCGACCACTCCGGCGCCCCTCGTCGGCGGTTCCGGGGCGACCCCGGAGGGATGCGGGTCAGGGACGCCCGATAGGTTTGATCCGATCCCCGGCAGGAAACGTCTCTAGGCCCACCCTCGCGGCTAACGCGCCCCCACCCCGTGGTCGATGCCATACGCGGTAAGGGCAACCCTCCGGACCGGGAGCCAGCACAGATGAAGGGCATCGTCTTCAACCTCCTCGAGGACTCCGTGACCACGGCGCACGGGGAGGACGTCTGGGACGACATGCTGGACGCGACCGGCCTCGAGGGCGCCTACACCGCGCTCGGCAACTACGAGGACGGTGAGCTGCTCGCGCTCGTGGGCGAGGTGTGCCGCCACCAGGGCTCGCCCCCGGACGAGGTGCTCCGCGCCTTCGGCCGCCGCGCGCTCCCCGCGCTGGCCCTGCGCTACCCCGAGTTCTTCACCCCGCACGAGTCGGTGAAGCCCTTCCTCCTGACCCTCGACCACGTCATCCACCGTGAGGTGGCGAAGATCTACCCCGGCGCCCAGCCGCCGCGGATGTCCTTCGAGGACCCGGCCGAGGACGTGCTCGTCCTGCACTACAGCTCCCAGCGCCGCCTCTGCTCCTTCGCCGAGGGGATGATCGAGGGCGCCGTGGCCCACTACGGGCAGACGGTGGCGATGGAGCACCGCGAGTGCATGCTGGACGGGGCGGACCGCTGCACGATCGTCGCGACCTTCGGGTGAACGAGGCGCCTCCGCCGGACGGCGCGATTGGCGCCGGGGGGGCCGCGGAGGCCACCGACGCCGCCGAGGCCGCGCGGCTCCGCCGCCGGGCGGAGCGTGAGCGCCGTGCCCGCGCGACGGCGGAGAGCATCGCCGAGCGGGCCACCACCGCCCTCTACGACGCCCTCGCCGACCTGCGGGCGGCGGAGGGCCGTGCCCGGATCGTGGCCGAGACGGCCGCGAGCCTGCTGGACGGCGACCTCGACATGGAGGCCTCGCTGCGCATCGTCGCCGACGGCGCGCGCCGGGCGCTCGATGCCGGTCGGGCCACCTGCTACGTCCACGCCGAGGACGGCCGGACGGTGGACGGCGTCTACTCCACCGAGACCGACCCGCGCCGGCTCGGGTTCCTGCAGGGGATCATCGGCCTGCCGCTGACCGAGGTGCCGGTCTGGAACCTCATGCGCGGCGCGCGCGTGGTCATCCCGGACATGGCGCGGGCGGAGGGCATCCCGGAGCCCGTGCGGCGCCGCTTCGGCGCGGGGGCGATGCTGGGCGTCTGGTTCGAGCACTCTTCGCTCGGCGTGCCCGGCGCCGACGCCGCGATCCTCGGCTCGCTGTTCGTCTCCTGGGCGGAGCCCCGCGAGATCAGCCACCACGACGAGCTCCTCGCGCGCAGCCTCGCCAGCCTCGGCAGCCTGGCCGTCGCCAACGCGCGCCTCCACGCGCGCACCCTGGAGAGCCTGGCCCAGGCCGAGCGCCGGGCGGCGGTCGACCCGCTCACCGAGCTCGCCAACCACCGCACCTTCCACGACCGCCTGTCGGCCGAGGTCTCCCGCGCGAGCCGCCACGGCCGCGCGCTGTCGCTCGTGCTCTTCGACCTCGACCGCTTCAAGGCGGTCAACGACATCCACGGCCACCAGGTGGGTGACGAGGTGCTCGTCCACGCCGCCCGGGTGCTCCAGGACGAGGCCCGCGCCGGCGACCTCGTCGCCCGCGTCGGCGGCGAGGAGTTCGCGTGGATCATGCCGGAGGCCGACGGCCTCGACGCCTGGGAGGCCGCCGAGCGCGCCCGCGAGGCCATCGCCTCCACGGCGTTCCCGGTGGTCGGCAACCTCACGGTCAGCGCCGGCGTCTGCGAGCTGGGCCAGGCGGCCGACGGGGCGGACCTCTACCGGCTCGCCGACGGTGCCCTCTACTGGGCCAAGCACCACGGCCGCGACGTCGTCTTCCACTACTCGCCGGACGTCGTGCGGGCGCTCTCCGCCGAGGACCAGGCCGCGCGCCTGCGGCGCCGCCAGTCGCTGCAGAGCATCCGCATGCTGGCCCGCGCCGTGGACGCGAAGGACTCGTTCACCAGCCGCCACTCCGAGCGCGTCGCCGGTCTCGCCGCCCGCCTCGCCCGGCGGGTCGGGTGGACCGAGGAGGAGGCCGAGCGCCTGCGCGAGGCCGGCCTCGTGCACGACGTCGGCAAGCTCGCCGTCTCCGACGCCATCCTGCTCAAGGCCGGGCCGCTGACGACGGAGGAGTACGAGGGCCTGAAGTTGCACGCGGCGCTCGGGGCGGAGATCGTGAGCGAGGTGTTCGACGACGACCAGGTCGCGTGGGTGCGCGGCCACCACGAGCGCTGGGACGGCCGGGGGTACCCCGACGGCCTGAGCGGCGCCGAGCTCAGCGACGGGGCGGCCATCCTCGCCCTGGCCGACGCGTGGGACGCCATGACCTCCGCCCGCCCCTACCGGGCGGCCGGGTCGCACGAGGACGCGCTCGCCGAGTGCGTCCGCGAGAGCGGCGGGCAGTTCGCGCCGTGGGCGGTCGAGGCCTTCATCGCGCTGCGCCGCGAGCAGGAGGACCGCTCCGGCGTCACCGGCGGCTGACCCGGTGCCCGCCGCCGAGGTCGCGGTCGTCGGGGCCGGCGTGGTCGGCCTCTGCGCGGCCCACGCCCTGCGGGAGCGGGGTGTGCCGGTGGTGGTGTACGAGGCGGGCGTCCCCGGCAACGCCCAGAGCGGCGGCCCCTCGCGGGTGTTCCGCCACGCCCACGACGACCCGCGGATGATCGCCGCCGCCCGCGCCTCCCGCGGCCTCTGGCGGGAGTGGGGCGCGCGCCTCGGCATCGAGACGGTCTCGGGCGACGGCGCGGTGGCGATCGGTGAGGCCGTCCCCCGGCGCCTGGCCCTGCTGCGGGATGACGGCGGCGTGCCCGCCCGCGCGCTCGCCCCGGACGAGCTGGCGGCGCTCCTGCCGTGGCTCGCCCCCTACGACGGCCCGGCGATGCTCGACCCGGACGGCGGCTCCCTGCGCACGGAGGCGATCGTCGCCGCCCTCGCGCGGGATCTGGGGGATGCGCTGGTGACGGACGAGGTGCTGGCGCTGCGCCCCCGCGACGACGGCGCCGTCGACCTCGTGTCCGGCGGCGGCCGGCGCCGTGTGCGGCGGGCCCTCGTGTGCGCGGGGCGCGGCACGGAGGCCCTCGTCGCGCCCCTGGGAATCGCGCCGCCCGTGCGCCACGCGGCGCACATCCGCCTCACCTTCCGCATGCGGGGTGCGCCCCCGGAGCGGCTTCCATGCCTGCAGGACTCCAGCGGGGCCTTCGGCGAGTCGGCGGTCTACGCGGCCGCCCTCCCGGGCAACGCGGCGCTCGGGCTCGGCATCGCCGAGGACGTCGACGCCGCTCCCGGCGCGGTCGACGCGGCCCGGCTGGAGGCCGCCGCGGCGCGCACCCGGACGTACGTCGCCCGGGCCCTGCCGGGCGTCGATCCCGACCCGGTCGGGAGCCGCGCCTGCTGGGTCACCAAGCTGCCCTGGGGCGCCGACGGCGTGGCCGTCTGGCGGGCGGGCGGCGTCCTCGCCCTGGTGGGCCACAACCTGTTCAAGCAGGCCCCCGTCCTGGGGGTGGCGCTGGCCGACCTCGCCACGGGCGCGGAGCCCGGTCTCGACCTGCGGCCGGAGGCCCTGATGGGCTCCCGGAGCCGATAGGGCGGGCACGAACGTTCCCCCCGTGACGCTGCGCCGACCCCCGGGCCACGGCTAGTTTCAGGGCATCCCGGACAGCGGTGGAGGGGGAGAGGCGTGCGAGGTCGATGGGTGGCGGCGCTGGTGGGGGCGGCCCTGGCCGCCGGGATCGTGGCGAGCGTCCCGGCAGGTGGACAGGGGGGCGGCGAGACCGCCACCGCGCAGTACCGCGACGCGCGCTCCGACCTCAACCGCAACCTCGCGGCGTACCGTCAGAACGTGGTCTACCGGGTCTTCGACGACCGCCCGGCCACGCTCCGGAAGATGCGCCGGCTCGTCGCGAACTACGACAACGCGGTCACCCGACTCGAGCGGCTGGAGGAGAGCGGGGACGCCCCGATCTCCGACCCCCTCGAGCTGCACGACCTGCGCGAGGCGCAGACCCACATGGAGGAGTACCTCGACGCGGTGCTCGGCAATGACCAGTACCGCATGCAGGTGAGCACCTGGCGCTTCCTCTGGGTGCTCAACCGGCTCCCGCTCGGCCGCTAGCCCGCACCCCCCTCCTCCGCCCCTCACGCGACCCCCGCCCGGCCGAGCCGGGCGCGGGGTCACCGATCGTGAGAACCCGCATGGCCATTGGCATTCGGGGGCGTCCGATCGTTGTGCCGAATCCCCCCGGGCACGGAGCCCGTTGCCTAGCGTGGGTGCGGAACAGTCCCCGGACGGAGGTTCTGCATGCTCGGAAAACGACCCCTGGCGATCATCGGCGGCATCGTCGTGCTCGCCGCCGTGATCGTGGGCGTCGTGCTCGGCACCCAGGGGGACGACGACTCGTCGTCCGGGAACGACCCCACGGGCTTCATCGAGGGGACCGTCGCCACCGGCGGTGCCCCCGAGGCAGGCGTGTGGGTCATCGCCGAGACGGAGTCGACGCCCACCAAGATGCGCAAGATCGTCGTGACGGACGACGCGGGCAGGTTCGTGCTGCCGCAGCTCCCGGACGGCGAGTACGAGGTCTGGGTGCGCGGCTACGGCCTGCGTGACTCGGCCAAGGTCCCGGCCACGGTCGGCGCCACGCTCGAGCTGGCGACGGAGGAGGCGACGCCCCAGGAGGCGGCCCGCATCTACCCGTCCAACTACTGGCTCGCCATGTACGAGCCGCCGGACGACTCCGCCGACTGGATGACCGACTTCAAGCTCACCTGCATGCTGTGCCACCAGTTCGGGTCCATCCCGACGCGCGCCGGCACGACGTTCGAGTTCTTCGAGAAGGGCCTGAAGAAGTCCAACGTGATGAACGCGAGCGTCGAGCGCCTGGGCGGCGACGCCTTCATCCAGTCGCTCGCCGACTGGGGCGCCAAGATCGACGCGGGCGAGGTCCCGGCCGAGGCGCCGCCGCGGCCCGAGGGCATCGAGCGGAACATCGTGATCACCCAGTGGGACTACGGCCACGAGTTCACGTACGCCCACGACGAGATCGCCACCGACAAGCGCGACCCGACGCTGAACGCGGACGGGAAGGTCTGGGCGGTCGACCTCGGCCTGGACAAGCTGCTGTGGATCGACCCGGTCACGAACGAGACCGGCGAGTACGACGTCCCGACCCGGGACGGCTTCGACACTCCCTGGTGCAACCAGACCTTCCAGGTCGCCGGGATGATCGAGGGCGGCGCGGAGCCCATCAAGTCGGGCTTCGGCTCGCTCGGCTGCCCGACCCCCGACGGCACGACCGCCTTCGAGGGCGCCTACGACAACCCGGCCAACCCCCACAACCCGATGATGGACGAGCAGGGTCGTGTGTGGATGACGAGCCAGATCCGGCGTGAGTGGGCGGACGACGCCCCCGAGTGGTGCCGCAACGACCTGGTCATCCGGGACAATTCGCACCACCGCCAGCTGGCGATGTTCGACCCGGCCACGGAGGAGATGCACCTCATCGACTCCTGCACCGGCACGCACCACCTGCAGTTCGACGACGACGGGGTGCTGTGGACCTCCGGTGACTCGTACGCCATCGGCTGGTTCGACCCGTCCAAGTGGAACCCCGAGGACCCGTCCACGGTCGAGCAGGCCTCCGGCTACTCCGAGGTCAAGGTCGACTCCGACGGCGACGGCACGGCGGACCTGCCGGTGCCGGGCTTCAACTACGGCATCATCGCCAGCCCCGACGGGACGGTCTGGACGGCCTCCCCGGGCGCGCCGGGTCACATCCAGCGCTACGACCCGGCCACCGGCACGCACGAGGTCTACAAGCCGCCGGCACCGATCTCCGGCCCGCGCGGCATCGACGTGGACACGAACGGCGTGATCTGGGTGCCCACGGGCGGCTCCGGCCACATGGCGTCCTTCGACCGCACGAAGTGCAAGCAGACGTGGGGCGACGGCAGCCAGTGCGCCGAGGGCTGGGAGTCGTGGGAGGTCCCCGGGCCGAGCGCCCAGACCGCCCCCGGTCCGAAGAACGTGCGCAAGGCCGACCTGCACTACTACTCGTGGGTCGACCAGTTCAACACGTTCGGCCTCGGCGAGAACATCTCGTTCGCCAACGGCACGGACTCGGACTCGCTCATCGCGTTCGACCCGAAGAACGAGGAGTTCACGCGGATCCGGATCCCGTACCCGCTGAACACCTACACCCGTGGCCTGGACGGCCGGATCGACGATCCGGACGGCGGCTGGAAGGGCAGGGGCCTCTGGTACACCAACGGCCTCGACCCGGTGCTCCACACGGAGACCGGCCTCAGCCACATGGGACACGTCCAGCTGCGACCGGACCCGTTGGCCCGCTGACCCCGTGTCCACCGGATCCCAGTACGTGACGGCCGCCTACGGCGTCGTCCTCTTCGCCCTCCTGGTCTACGTGATCGTGGTCGGTCTCCGCGCCGCGCGCGTGGGCCGGGAGGCGGAGGTCCTCGCCCGTGTCGTGGGCGAGGCGGACGACGCCGCGGGCGGGCACCCGACAGAAGGAGCCACATGAGGAGAGGACCCACAGGAGTCGCGGGCCGGCTGGCCGCGCTCGCCATCGCCGCGGTGCTGGGCGCCGGGCTCGTCGCCGGCTGCGGCGGCGGTGACGACGACGACGGCGGTGACGGCGCCACCACGACGGAGGCGACGACGGAGGCCACGACCGCGGCGCCCCCCGCCGAGGCCACCGTCCTCGACATCCCGGCCGCCGCCGACGGCTCGCTCGTCTACGACGTCACCGAGGTGACGGCCGCGGCGGGCGAGATCACGCTCCGCAGCCCGAACCCGTCGAACGTGCCGCACAACATCGCGGTGGAGGAGCCGGAGGAGGCCGAGGGCGAGGTCGTGCAGCAGGGCGAGACCTCGGAGATCACGGTGGACTTCCCGGCCGGGACCTACGAGTACTACTGCTCCGTCCCGGGTCACCGGCAGGCGGGCATGGTGGGGACCCTCACCGTCGAGTAGCGCCGTCCCCGTCCCGCCGGGCGCAGGCCCGGCGGGCTGTGGGACCGTGGTGGGCACCCCGGGAGGTCCTCCTCCCGGGGCCAGCCCATGACCGACACCCCCCGCCTCCGGCTGGCGACGGTGCTGACGGCGTGCGTCGTCGTCAACGTCGCCTCCATCTACCTGGCCCAGCCGCTGCTGCCGTTCATCGGCGACACGCTGGACGCCGGCACCGCCGCGATGTCGGTCGTGCAGGCGCTGCTGCAGCTCGCGTTCGGCACCGGGCTCGTCGTGTTCGGCATCCTGGCCGACACCCGCGAGCGGCGGGCCCTGCTCACCACCATGGCCTGCGGCCTCGCCGTGTCCGCGGCCGTCGCCGCCGCGGCGCCCACCTACGCCGCCTTCCTCCTGGCGTCGCTCGCGATGGGCGCGTGCGCGGCGATGCTGCCCGCGGCCATCGGGACGGCCGCGGCCGCGGGCGACCGCCGGGCGCTCACGGCCGTGCTGTCGGCCGCGCCCCTCGGCGTGGTCGTGGGCCGCACCCTGGCCGGCGTGGCCGGCCAGCTCGACTGGCGGCTCGCGTTCGCGCTCTCCGCCGTCTCCGCGGCCGCCGTCGCGCTGCTCGTGCGCACGAACCTGCCGGTGCAGCCCGTCCCCGCCGTGCGGCCGCCGGCCTCCCGGGCCATCCGCGAGATGGCCGCCCTCGTGCGCATGCCGCGCAACCTCGTCATCAACATCTCGAACTCGATCGTCTACGTCGGGTGGTCGGCCGTCTGGACGATCCTGGCCTTCCTCCTGGAGGACGAGCCGTTCGGCTTCGACGCGCTCGGGATCGGGCTCGTCGGCCTGGTGGCCCTGGGCGGCGCGGTGTCCGGCCAGGTCGGCGCCCGGCTGGTGACGCGCATGGGGGAGACGGCCGCCGCCCGCGCCTGCCTCGTCGTGGCGACGCTCGCCGGGCTCGCCCTGGCCGCGGCATCGGACAGCCTCGCGCTGCTGCTCGCCGCCCTCTTCCTGCACAACGCCGCCATCTGGGTGCTGCAGGCGGTCAACATCCCCGCCACCGCCCGCCGGGCGGGGCCCCACCGGGCCGCGCGCGGCACCGCCCTCCTCTACCTGACGAACTTCATCGCGACCGCGATCGGCGCCGTCGCCGGCGCCCTCGTCTGGGACGCGGTGGGCTGGGCGGGGGTCGGCGCGCTCGCGGCCCTGTCGTGCCTCGCCGGCCTGGTGCTGGACCTGGTGGGCCGCCGCCCTGTCGTCACATGATCCGGCCCGCGGGGAGGCGCTCCACGGCGAACGGACGCGCGTCGAGGGAGGTCGCGGCGCCGTCCAGCACCATCTCGGCCACGAGGCGCCCCGTGAGCGGGGCGTTCAGCAGCCCCCACGAGGCGTGGGCGGTGGCGAGCACGGCGCCGGGCAGGCCGGGCACCGGGCCGATGAGCGGCAGCCCGTCCACGGTGAGCGGGCGGTGGCAGGCCGACCGCGCGAGCTCCGGGGCGTCCGCGAGCGCCGGGGAGTGGGCCGCCGCGGCGCGGCGCAGGTCGTCGCACGACTCCGGCGCGGGCGCGACGAGCGCCGGGTCGTCGGGCAGCACCCCGTTCTCCTGGCGGCCGGTCACGTAGACCGCCCCGCCGCCCCGGGGGTAGATGCGGAACTGCATGCGGCCCCCGTCCGGGTCGGCCCACTCGCTGAAGACCGCCTGTGCGGGGGCGTCGGCGCCGAGCAGCAGGCTCGCCATGCGCGTCGAGATGACCTGCGGCAGCGCGGCCCAGCGCTGGGCGCGGTCGGTCCAGGGGCCGAGCGCGAGCACGGCGACGTCGCAGGGCACCGGCGCGCCGTCCACCGACACGGCCGCGACCTCCCCGGCCGGGCCGGTCGCGATGCCATCGACGACGCCGGTCACCAGCCGCGCGCCGTGCGCGACGGCGTCCTCCACGAGCGCGTGGGTGAACCGCCGCGGGTCCACCTGGGCGGTCGTGTCCGGCGTGCCGATGACCTCGTGCGCCACGACCGCCGGGTCGAGCCAGGCGGGCGTGGGGAGGCGCCGGTGGCGCTCCAGGTCGCCCGCGCCGGCCACCGTCGCCAGCACCTCGAGCGGGCGATGGCCGATCCGCTCCGCGCCCAGTTCCGCCGCAAGCTCACGGTGCAGCGCGAACGAGGCCCGCCCCATGGCCTCCAGCGGCGTGCCGTCGTTCCAGTCGGCGGCGAGGAACCCGGACGCGCTGCCCGACGCGGCGGCGGCCGGACCGCGGCGGTCCACGATGAGCGGAGGGGCTCCCCGCCGCGCGAGCGCCCATGCGACGGCGGCGCCGATCACCCCGGCGCCGCACACCACGATCCGGGCGGGCGGGTCCATGGGGCGCATCATGGTCCACCCTGGCTAGCCTGGGCCCATGAGCGAACGACGCCCCCTCGGCCGTAGCGGCCTGGCCCTGTCCCCCCTCTGCCTGGGCGGCAACGTCTTCGGCTGGAGCGCCGGCGAGGAGGCCTCCTTCGCCGTCCTCGACGCATACGTCGCTGCCGGCGGCAACGTGATCGACTCGGCGAACATCTACTCGTGGTGGGGGCCGGGCAACTCCGGCGGCGAGTCGGAGGCCGTCGTGGGGCGGTGGCTCGCCGCGCGCGAGGTGCCCGCCGACCTCGTCGTGGCGACGAAGACCGGCATGCAGGGAGGCCCGGACCAGCCGAAGGGCCTCGGCCGCGACGAGATCCTGCGCCAGTGCGAGCTGTCCCTGCGCCGCCTGGGCATCGACACCATCCCGCTCTACTACGCCCACGAGGACGACCCCGAGACCCCGCTGCAGGAGACGCTCGGCGCCTTCGGCGAGCTCGTGGCGCAGGGGATGGTCGGCACGGTCGCCGCGTCGAACTACCCGGTCGCCCGCCTCGCGGAGGCCCTGGAGATCAGCGCCCGGGAGGGCCTCCCGCGCTTCGAGGGCTACCAGCCGCGGCTCAACGTGATCGAGCGCGACGCCTACGAGGGCGAGCTGCGCGACCTGTGCGTGCGCGAGGGGCTCGGGGTGCTGCCCTACTGGACGCTCGCCCGCGGGTTCCTCACCGGCAAGTACCGCCGGGGGCAGGCGCTGCCGGACTCGCCCCGCGCGGGCGGCATCGCCGAGTCGTTCTTCACCGACGCCGGGTTCGCGGCGCTGGAGGCCGTCGAGGACGTCGCGGCCGCGCACGGCGCGACCCCGTCGCAGGTCGCCATCGCGTGGGTCATGGCGCAGCCGGGGGTGACGGCCGCGATCGCGAGCGCGACCACCACGGAGCAGGCGGACGAGCTGGCCGGCGCGATGGCGCTGCGGCTCACCGACGCGGAGCGCGCGCGGCTCGACGCCCTCGCCTGACGGCCGTCCGGCCCGCGGGGTAGCGTCGCGGCGACCGCCGGGGCGCCCGCCCCGGCCCCGGACCCACGTCAGGAGATCAGATGACCCCGCAGGACTCGAAGGCGGACGAATGGGCGCTCACCGGCGTCGTGTTCGCCGCGGTGATGCTCGTCGTGATCGGCCTCTTCCAGTTCTTCGGCGGCCTCGCCGCCATCGCCAACGGTGACTTCTTCGTCGTCGGCGAGGAGTACGCCTATGACATCGACGTCAGCGCGTGGGGGTGGGTGCACCTCATCCTCGGCGTCGTGATGGTCGCCGCCGGCTACGCCCTCTTCCGCCGTCAGGTGTGGGGCGCCGTCGTGGCGATCGCGCTCGCGTCGCTGTCCGCCGTCGTGAACTTCCTGTTCATCCCGTACTACCCGTTCTGGGCGATCGTCGTGATCGCCCTGGACGTGTTCGTCATCTGGGCGATCACCCGCCCGGGGGCCCTGGAGGCCTAGGCCCAGCTCGCCCGGAGCCGCCCCGCCGGTCAGCCGGCGGGGCGCGTCTCCGCGGGCAGCTCCGGCGCGGCGGTGGCGTGGGCGATCGACTCGTCGGCCACGTCGGGCAGCTGGGCCACCGCGTCGCGCAGGTGGCGCTCCCACATGTCGCGCAGCCGCGTCAGCAGCGGCGAGTCGGCGGCCACGCGCAGCTCCTCCACCTCGAGGGAGCCGTCGCGGTAGATCGCGACGTCGTACGGCGGGCCCACCGAGAGGTTCGCGCGGGCGGTGCTCATCATGGATCCCAGTGCGATCTTGACCGCCGACGGCAGGTCGACGTGCGCCTGGACCGCGATCTCCAGCATGAAGCGCCCGTACTTGCTCTCGCCGATCTGCAGGAAGGGCCGTTCCTCCGACGCCCGGATGCAGTTGCCCTCGGGGTAGATCATGAGGATGTCGGCCGGCTCCCCGTCGATCTGGCCGCCCAGGATGAAGGTGGCGGTGCCGTCGGCGCCCACGGCGCGCAGCGCCTCGCGGTGGCTCGCGGCGACCTCGAGCGACAGGCGCCCGATGTAGAGGGCCGCGTCGAAGAGCCGGGAGACGGTGGCCAGGCTCTCCCGCCCGTCGGGGGCCGCCAGGTCGCGCTGGATGCGGTCGAGCACCTCGTGGGTGGTGGCCAGGCTGCCGGCGGACTCGAGCACGAAGACGCGGTCCGGGGCGGGCCGCAGCACGTGCTGCTTGCGGTACGACGAGACGTCGTCGACGCCCGCGTTCGTCCGCGTGTCGGCCATGAACACCAGGCCCTCGTCCATCCGCATCGCCAGGCAGTACGTCATCCGCTCCCCCGTCTCGTCCGGTCGCGGCAGCGTACCCGGCTCAGGCGGCCCGGAACCGCCTCAGGCGCAGGGAGTTGCCCACCACGAAGACGCTCGACAGGGCCATCGCGGCGCCCGCGATCATCGGGTCGAGGTAGCCCGCCGCGGCGAGCGGGATGGCGGCCACGTTGTAGGCGAAGGCCCAGAACAGGTTGCCCCGGATGGTGGTGAGCGTGCGGCGGGAGAGCCGGATCGCGTCGGCGGCCGCCCGCAGGTCGCCGCGCACCAGGGTGAGGTCGGAGGCCTCGATCGCCGCGTCCGTGCCGCCGCCCATCGCGATGCCGAGGTCGGCCCGCGCCAGGGCGGGGGCGTCGTTGACCCCGTCCCCCGCCATCGCCACGACGTGCCCCTCCGCCTGCAGCCGCGCGACCGTCGCCGCCTTCTCCTCCGGGAGCACCCCGGCGACCACCTCGTCGATGCCGACCGCGTCGGCGACGGCGCGGGCGGTGGGCTCGGCGTCCCCCGTCAGCAGCACCGGCCGCAGGCCCAGGGCCCGCAGGCGCGCGACGGCCTCGGCGCTCGTCGGCCGCGGGGCGTCGGCCACGCCGAGCACGGCGCGCACGCGCCCGTCCCAGCCGGCCGCGACCGCCGTGAGCCCCCCGGCGCGCATCCGCTCCAGCGCGGCGTCGAGGGCCGGGTCGGCCGCCAGGCCGCGGTCGGCCAGCAGCGCGGGGCGCCCGACGACCACCGCGTCCTCTTCCACGAGGCCCTCGGCACCCAGGCCGCCGGTGCCCGTGAAGGCGTCGACCGCGGGGAGGTCGCCCAGCTCCTGGCGCGCCGCCGCCGCCAGGGCGCGCGCGACGGGGTGCTCCGAGGCGTCCTCGACGGCGCCCACGCGGCGCAGGGCCTCCTCGCGGGTGACGCCCGCCCCGGTGACGACCTCGCGCAGCGACATCGTCCCCGTGGTGACCGTGCCGGTCTTGTCGAGGAGGATCGTGTCCACGCGGCGGGTCGACTCCAGCACCTCGGGCCCGCGGATGAGGATCCCGAGCTGGGCCCCGCGGCCCGTGCCCACGAGGAGCGCGGTGGGGGTCGCCAGGCCGAGGGCGCAGGGGCAGGCGATGATGAGGACGGCGACGGCGGCAGTGAAGGCGTAGGTCGCCCCCGCGCCGTTGCCGAGCCAGAAGCCCAGCGTGGCCGCAGCCACGAGGATCACGACGGGCACGAAGACGGCGGCCACCCGGTCGGCGAGGCGCTGCACCGGGGCCTTGCCCGACTGGGCCTCGCGCACCAGGCGGCCGATGCGCGCCAGGGCCGTGTCGGCGCCGACGCGGGTCGCGCGCACCACGAGCCGCCCGCCGGCGTTGACCGTCGCGCCGGTCACCGGGTCGCCGGGGCCGACCTCCACCGGGACGCTCTCGCCGGTCAGCAGCGAGGCGTCGACCGCCGAGGCGCCCTCCTCCACGACGCCGTCCGTCGCGATCCGCTCCCCCGGCCGCACGACGAAGCGGTCGCCCACGGCCAGCGCGTCGACCGGCACGCGGCGCTCGCGGCCGTCGTCCCCGAGCACGGACGCCTCGCGGGCGCCCAGCTCCAGCAGGGCGGTGAGGGCCGCGCCGGCCCGCCGCTTCGCACGGGTCTCGAACCAGCGCCCGGCCAGCAGGAAGGTGGTGACGACGGCCGCCGTCTCCAGGTAGAGGTGCGACGCGCCGGCGCCGGGGTCCAGCGAGAGCTCGAAGCCCATCCGCATGCCCGGGTCGCCGGCGTCCAGCAGGAAGAGCGCGACCACGGACCAGCCCCATGCCGCCAGGACGCCCACGGAGACGAGGGTGTCCATCGTCGCCGCGCCGTGGCGCGCGTTGAGCCACGCGGCGCGGTGGAACGGCCACCCGCCCCACAGCACCACCGGGGTCGCGAGCTGCAGGCAGAGCCACTGCCAGTTGTCGAACTGCAGGGCGGGGACCATCGAGAGCAGCACGACCGGGACGGTCAGGACGGCCGACGCGACGAGGCGGGTGCGCAGCGGGTCGCCGGCCGGGGGCTCCGGTGCGGGGGCGTCGTCCGCGGACGGGAGCACCGCGCCGTACCCGGCGCCCTCGACGGCGGCGACGAGCTGCGGCGGCTCCACGCGGGCCGGGTCGAACGCGACCGTGGCCGTCTCGGTGGCGTAGTTGACCGAGGCCTCCACCCCGTCGAGGCGGTTGAGGCGCTTCTCCACGCGGGCCGCGCACGAGGCGCAGGTCATCCCGGTGATGGGGAGCTCGATGCGGCCGTCGCTCACCCGGGCACCTCGACGGTGTGCGCCACGGTGCGGACCTCTCCGCCGTGGGAGAACTGCATGAACAGGCGGTACCGGCCCGCGGACGGGAAGGTCGCCCCGAACTGCACCTCGCCCGGGGCTCCGCCCTCCTCCGGGTGGACGTGGAGGAACTCGAGGTCGCCCTCGCGCAGCACCACGAGGTGCCCGTCGGCGCCGAGGTACGGGTCCACGCCGTCCAGCGGGGTGCCGTCGCGGGAGAGCGCGAAGGTCAGGGTGGCCGGGCGGCCCGGCGCGAGGGCGCCGGTGCCCAGGCGGGCGGTGTAGGCGCCGTCGCGGGCGTCCGGGCGCGGCGCGGGCAGGGGCCGCGGCGCGAAGGGGCCCGGCACCTGGAGGTCCGTGGACAGCGTGTGGGGGGTCCCGCCCGAGGAGAAGTCGGCGAAGGCCCGGTAGGCGCCCGCGTCCGGGAGGTCCACGCGCACCCGCCAGGTGCCGTCGGCGCCGAGCACCGGGTGCAGGTGGCGGAAGACCGAGAGGTCCTGGCGCACCACGATGAGGTGCATGCGCCGCTCGTGCGTGACGTCGTAGGCGGTCACCGGCGCGCCGGCCGGGTCGGTCACCCGGAAGGCCCACTCCTCGGCCCGCCCCCGAGGGAGGACGGCGCGGGCGGCCTCCAGGCGGAGCGACGGGGAGTGCCCGGCGGGGTGATCGTCGCCGTGCCCGGCGGCCTCGTGGCCGTGCCTGTGGCCGTCCCCGCCGTCGCGCAGCGGGTCGAGCGCCGCGCCGGCGAGTGCGGCGGCGCCGAAGGCGACCCCGGCGGCGACGGCGAAGACCGCGATGCGGGCAGGCGTCCTCACGGGCGCAGGTCGTACCCCGCCTCGGCGACCGCGGCGGCCACCGCGCCGGCGTCGGCGTCGCCGCGCACCGTGAGCAGCCCGCCCTCCAGGTCGACGGAGACGCCGGTCACGCCCGGCACGGCGCCGACCTCCTCGGCGACGGCCGCGCGGCAGTGCTCGCAGGTCATCCCGTCCACGACCCAGGTGCGCTCGTCCGCCACGTGCTCCTCCATACTCGGTGGGAGTATCCGACGGGGCCACGGTTGCATACTCCCCCGGTGTATGTCAACGTCCCGGCATGAGCACCGGACACGTCCATGACCACGACACGCCGGGGTACACGGCCGGGGGCGCGAAGGGCGATGTGCTCAAGCGCCTGCGCCGCGTGGAGGGCCAGGTGCGCGGCATCGCGGGGATGGTCGAGGACGACCGCTACTGCATCGACGTGCTGCAGCAGATCAGCGCCGCACAGGCCGCGCTCGACAAGGTCGCGCTGGCGCTGGTCGACGAGCACACCCGTCACTGCGTGCTCGGGGCGAGCCCCGAGGACCAGGAGGAGCGCCGGGCCGAGCTCATGACGGCGCTCACCCGGCTCGTGGGGCGCCGTTAGCCCGAGGCGGTGAAGCGGCGGACGTAGCGCCGCTGGAAGGGCGTCTCCACGGCGCGCGGGTGCAGCCGCGCGCGGATCCAGGCCACCGCCTCGTCCCCGGGGACGCCGGCGAGCTGCGCGATGCAGGCGAGCGCCGTGCCGGTGCGCCCGTGGCCGCCGTCGCACGCCACCTCCACGCGCTCACCGTCGCGCGCCCGCGCGAGGGCGTCGGCGAAGGCGGCGCGGGCGTCGGCGTCGTCGGCGGGGAGGCGGAAGTCCGGCCAGCGCACCCAGCGCACCGGCCAGGGCTCAGGGCCGGGCGGGTGCCCCAGCAGACGTAGCGCCCACTCCGGCGACGGCCCGGACGGGGCGGGGGCGCGCAGGCCGCGCCCCCGCAGGGTCGTGCCGTCCGGGAGCGTCACCACCCCCGGGCCGGCGGGCCAGCCGCCGGCCCCGGCCGTCGTCAGGCGGCGTACCGGCGCTGGAAGGCGGCGCGGCGCTTGGCGGCCTCCTTCTCGCGGTTCTTCGGCGCGGCCGTCGTGGTCAGGTCGCCGAGCAGCGCGCGGGACGCGGCGGTGACGGCCTCGACGGCGCGGTCGAAGGCCTCCTGGTTCGCCTTCGAGGGGCGCGTCGCGCCGCTGATCTTGCGGACGTACTGGAGCGCCGCGGCCTGGATCTCGTCCTCGGTGGCGGGCGGCTCGAAGTTGTGCAGGGTGCGGATGTTGCGGCACATGGCGCGGCCTCCTGGCGGATCGGGTACGGCTCCGACCGTACTATGGTCCCGGCCGATGCGCGCCCCCCGCACCGCCGGCCGGCCCCTCCTCGTCGCGGCGCTCGCCGTCCTCGCGCTGCTGGCCGCCGCCGCGCAGGGCCTGGCCGTCGCCTCCGACGACGAGATCGCGCTCGCCGAGCGGTACGCCCCGGTCGTCCGGCTCCACGAGCCGACCGACCCCTGCGGGCCGGGGGAGCCCTACCAGCCGACCGACGTCGACGTGCTCTGGGGCAGCGACGAGGTCGCCCTGCGCGGGCCCTGGGACACGACCAACATCGTGATGATCGGGCCCGACGCGGAGACCCTCCAGCCCGGCCTGCCGGGGTACCACCTCGACTTCCCCGGCGAGACGCTCCGGCCGGGGTGCACGTTCGAGGAGTGGTCCGCGCGCATGAAGGAGCAGGCGCCGCCCACGACCTACGCGCGCACCGTGGTGGAGGAGGCGTACCCGGGCAAGCTCGCCCTCCAGTACTGGTTCTTCTACCTCTTCAACGACTGGAACAACGCGCACGAGGGCGACTGGGAGATGATCCAGATCATCTTCGACGCCTCGACGCCGGCCGAGGCGCTGCGCGAGCAGCCGGTCGAGGTGGGCTACAGCCAGCATTCGAGCGCCGAGCGCGCGGCGTGGGGTGACCCCAAGCTGGAGCTCGTGGACGGGACCCACCCGGTCGTCTACCCGGCCGAGGGCTCCAACGCGAACTTCTTCTCGGCCGACATCTTCCTCATGCGCAGCCAGGCGGAGGGCGTGGGCTGCGACGACGCCCAGGCGCCGTCCGTCGAGGTGACGCCGGCCGTCGCCACGGTGCCGATGGACCCGGCCGCCTACCTCCAGCAGTACCCGTGGCTCGGCTTCGAGGGGCGCTGGGGCGAGCGGCAGGCCGGCGTCTTCAACGGCCCCACCGGCCCCAACATGAAGACGAGCTGGACGCAGCCGATCACGTGGTCGCAGGAGTCCTGGCGCGACCGCAGCTTCGCGGTGCCCGCCGGGGGGGCCCTGGGCACGACGGCGACGGACCTCTTCTGCGGGGCCATCGCCACCGGGTCCGAGGTGCTGCGGCGCGTGAAGGCCAACCCGGCGCCGGCCCTCGTCATCATCGGCGGGCTCGCGGTGCTGCTGGTGTGGGCGCTCTCGCGGACGAGCTGGAGCCCGTCGGCGCCGCTGCCGCTCGCCCGCCGCCGCCCGTGGGGGCACCTGGTGCGCGCCGCCGGCGCGATGTTCGGCCGCAACCCGCGGCTCTTCCTGGGCATCGGGCTGCTCTTCGTGCCCCTGGGCCTCCTCATCACCCTCGTGCAGTTCCTGCTGTTCCGCGCGACGGCGTTCGCCCCGCTCGTGGACGAGACGGGCGAGCGCAACGCGTTCACGGCCGGCCTGGTGCTGGTGCTGGGGCTCGTCTTCACCCTGCTCGGGTACGCGGTGGTGCAGGCGGCGACCGCGTGGGCGGCGCGGGCGACGGACGACGGGCGACGGGTGACGGCGATCGACGCCTACCGCGCGGTGCTGCCGCGCTGGCGCGAGCTCGTCGTGGCGCTGCTCGTCCTGGCGGGCACCCAGCTCCTGCTGGACTGGACCGTGGTGCTCATCCCGGTCGCGGTCTTCCTGCTCGTGCGCTGGTCGCTGCTCGGGATCGTCGTGGGCAGCGAGGAGGACCCGCGCCCCGGCGTGCTGCGCCGCTCCTCCCGCCTGGCGCGCGGCCGCTGGTGGCGGGTCGCAGGGATCGTGCTCGTGGCCGCCGCGGCGCTCGCCGCCGGCCCCGTCGTGGGCGTCCTGTTCCTGCTGGCGAGCGGCGCCACCTTCGACCTGGTCAACCTGATCGCGGCGCTCGTCTACGTCGTGGCGCTGCCCCTCGCGGCGCTCGTCCAGACCTACCTGTACCACGACCTGCGGGCGCGCCCGGAGCCGGTCGCCGCGGACGAGGACGCACCGGAGACCGCGGTCTCCCCGGTCTGAGCTTCCCGCTCGGGACAACGATCGTCCCAGGACGAACGATGGGGTGAGGACCCCATGACGAAGGGCATCCCGGAGGGGGTCCGGCCGTCCCGGGAGTTGGTGGCGATTGTGTCGTTCTCCCCGGACGGGGGATGATGACGCCCCCGATGGTCGGTCCCGAGGCCCTGATCCGCTCGAAGACGCGCGTCCCGGCGGTGGCCGAGGCCGTGGTCGAGCGTGGGCGCGTCGTGGGCGAGCTGACGCGGGCCGCGGAGGGGCGGCGGATCCTGCAGGTCGTGGCCTCGGCGGGTTCGGGGAAGACGACCGCCGTGGTGCAGTTCCTGCTGTCGCGCCCGGGTCCGCGCGCGTGGCTCACGCTGGGCGAGGCCGACGGCAGCCCGGGCCGCTTCGTGAGCTACCTGGCCGCCGCCGTCGAGCCGATCCTGCCCGGGTCCGCGGAGCGCACGCACGAGCTCCTGGCCGGCGGGGTGCGCCCGGCGGACTGCGCCGCGCTGCTCGTCGAGGCCCTCCCGGACGGCGCCTGCCTCGTGATCGACGACCTCCACCTCGTGGAGGACCGGCCCCCGGTGCTCGCCGTGCTGCGCGCCCTCGTGGACGCCGTCGCGCCGGGCGCGCTCGTGGTGCTCGTCTCGCGGCGGATGGTGCACCTGGACCTCTCCCGGGCCCAGCTCACGGGCCGTGCCGGGACCGTCTCCGGGCGCGAGCTGGCGTTCACCGAGGACGAGGTGGGGGAGCTGCTGGAGGCGCGGGGCGTCGAGGCGTCGGCAGCCGAGGTGACCGCGAGCTCCGGGGGATGGGCGGCCGGCATCGTCTTCGACGCCCTCAACGGCGCGCGGGACACGGGCGGCGGCGCGGACGACCCCTTCTTCGACTACCTCGGCGCCGAGGTGCTCGCGGCGCTGCCGCCGGACCTGCGGCGCAGCGTGGTGCGCAGCGCCGTCCTCCACACGGTCGACCCGCGCGGGCTCGCGGCCCTGCTCGACATCCCGTCGGGCGACGCCCTCTACGGGGCGATCCGGCGCCAGCAGCTCCCGGCCACGCTGGAGCCCGAGGGCCTGCGCTACCACCCGCGCTTCCGCGAGTTCCTGCTGTCCCTGCTGCGCGAGGACCCGGCGGAGATGCGGCTGCTCCTGGCCCGCCACGCCCGGCGCCTGCGCGCCGACGGGCACGCCGAGGAGGCGGCCGACCACCTCATCGCCGCGGGGCTCATCGACGAGGCGGCCGACGCGGTCGCCGAGGTCGGGGTGCGGCTGCTGCTGCGCGGCGACTGGGAGAAGGTGCTCGTCTGGTGCGACGCGCTGGGGGAGGAGGCCATCGCGCACCGCCCGGCGCTCCGCGGCGCCCAGCTCCAGGCCACCCAGTACGGGCGCCGCAACGAGATGCCGGCGATGGTGCGCGGGCTCATCGCGAGCGGCGAGTACGACCGCCTCATGGCCGAGGCACCCGACGCCGCGACCACGGCCGTCTTCGGCCTGCACCTCGCCGGCGACTGGGGCTCGCTGCTCGACGTCCTCCCGCCGGACGACGCGAGCCAGAGCGTGCGGGCGATGCGGTACGTGCTCACCGTGGGGTCGGGGTCCGCCCCGCCCCGGCCCTGGCCGGTGGCCGAGGTGCGCGGCGGGGTCCCGCACGTCGGGCTGCTGCAGTGCGGCCTCTACTTCCAGGGGCGGCACGACGAGGTGGAGGAGTTCGCGCGCCTGGTCGTGAGCCCGTCCTCCCTCATCCGCCGCGTCGGCACCGTCTACCGGGTCGCGAGCCTGCGCGAGCGCGGGATGCTGGCCGAGGCGCGCGCGCTGTTCGACGCGGCGCAGCCGTACCTCCCCGTGACCGGGTTCGACGACTTCTGGCGGCACTTCGAGGGCGAGCTCGTCTTCGCCGAGGGCGACCGGGAGCGCGGCCTGCGGTACGTGCGCGAGGCCCGGCTCTCCGCGCGCGAGCGCGCCCACCAGCCCGCCGACCGCGCCATCTTCGCCTCGACCGAGGGGAAGATGCTGGTGCGGCTCGGCCGGTACGAGGAGGCCGCGGAGGTGCTCCGCACGTCCCTCGCCTGGTCCACGGCGCACGGCCTGCCGGCCTTCGGCGAGTGGGCGGCCACCTGGCTCGCCGCCGCCATGCTGAGGACGGAGGGCGACGCCGCCGAGGCCGCCGCGCTCCTGGAGCGCACGCTCGCCGGGATGGAGGCCGCCGACCGGCGCCTCGAGATGCCCGCGGCCTGGGTGCTGCTGGCCGAGGCGCGCTGGCGCCTGGGCGACGAGGCCGGCCACGACGCGGCCGCCGACGCCGCCCGCGAGACCGCCCGGCGCATCGGCACCCTGGGCCCGCTCGTCGCGGCGCTCGCCGACGCCCCGGACGTGCTCGCCCGGCGCATCGACGCGGGCGGGCCGGAGCAGGAGGACTGGCGCGCGCTCGCGCGGGCACCCATGCCGGCGACCGCCCCGGCGACGCTCGACGGCGCGCGGGTCGTGATCGGCACGCTGGGCCGTCCGCGCGTCGTCGTGGACGGCGAGGAGCGCGACATCTCGCCGCCGCGGGCGATCGACGTGGCCGCGGCCGTCGCCCGCGCGGGGGCGCGCGGGGTGCCGCGCGCGTCGCTCGTCGCCGGGCTCGCCGCGCACTCCGCGGAGCCCGCGAACTACCTGCGTCAGGTGATCCACCGGCTGCGGCGCCTCGTGCCCGACGGCGTGGAGCTCACCTCGGAGGACGGCCTGCTGCGCTGGGCGCCCCGCGGCGCGGTCGTGACCGAGGACCAGGCCCTGTGGTCGCTGCTGTCCCGGGCGCGTCAGGAGGTCGGCGCCGCGCGTGTGCCCGCGCTGGAGGAGGCGCTCGCGATGGCCGCGCGTGGTCCCCTGGTGGCCGCCGTCGAGGACGACGCCCTGGCCGTCGCCGAGATGCGGGATGAGCTCGCCGGCGCGGTGGCCGACGCCCGCCGCGACCACGGCGCCCTGCTGCTGGAGGCCGGCCGCTCGGCCGAGGCCGAGGCGGTGGCGCGCACCGCGGTCGCCGCGGAGCCGTACCGGGAGGACGGCTGGCGGCTGCTCATGCGCGCCGCGGCCGCGGCGGCCGGTGGCCCGGCCGCCGTCCCCGTCTACGTCGAGTGCTGCCGGGTGCTCGGGGAGATCGGGCTCGAGCCGTCCCAGGAGACGCGCGCCCTCCTCGAGCGGCTGCGCACCTCCCGGGCCGGGGTGGTCAGCGCACGGGGCTGAGGCCCGGCGCGCTCCCGGAGAGCTCCGTCACGACCTCGGTGATGAGGTCGACCAGGGCGAGCACGGCCGGCCGCGACTCGCCGCGGCGCGTCGCGACGCCCACGATGTTGGGCGGCAGGTCGTCCGCGGGCACGAAGGCCACGTCCGGGAACGGGTGGGACCGCGTCTGCGACCGGCAGCCGGTGGTGATGAGCCCGAGGTGGCCGACGGCGTGCGCGACCTCCTGCATCGAGTGGGCCGCTCCGCCGAGCACGGGGGCCCGGCCGCCGCGGTGCTCGACGGCCAGCCAGTAGTCGCGCGTGCGCGCCGCACGCGGCGCGACGGCGACGAACGGCTCGTCCAGCACGTCGCGCAGGCTGCCCTGGCCGCGGCGGGCGAGGTGGTGCCCCGGGGGCACGAGCAGGCCGCGCTCCTCCTTGGCGACCGGGTGGACGACGAGGGACTCGTCGCCCGGGCTGCGCACGAGGGCGATGTCCAGGCGCTGCTCCGCGAAGGCCCGCGCCGGGCCGAGCGACTCGCGCACGACGAGGCGGGCGTGGGGGTGCCGGTCGCCGATGGCCGCGAGCACCGGGCGGTTGAGCTCCACGAGCCCGGAGCCCTCGATGCCGATGCGCAGCGTGTCGGTCGCGCCGGCGGGCGGGTCGACCACCGCGGTCCGCGCCGCGGCCAGGCCGTTCAGGATCGTGCGCGCGACCGGCAGCAGCCGGGCGCCGGCCTCGGTGAGGCTCACGCGCCGCGAGGTCCGCTCCAGCAGCACGACGCCGAGCTTCGCCTCGAGCCGCCGGATGGCCTCCGACAACGACGACTGGGCCAGGCCCAGCATGCGGGCGGTGCGCCCGAAGTGGAGCGTCTCGGCCAGCCGGACGAACGCCCGCAGCTCGTGCGGTGTCGGCCAGCGCGCCTCCGCCTCCCCTGGTGCCTCGGCGGCTCGTGGCCGCTGCGCCGTCATCCCCTGAACCACGCCGTCCCTCCCCCGGCGAGCGGAAGCCCCCCCTCCGCTTGTGACAAAGGACGCTAACCGCAGGCCGTTTATCGGCACCCGCGGGCCCGTCAGGGGCCCGTTAACGCCAGAAGCTCACGAAATGACGCTCGCCGGGGGCTGATTCCTCACAGGTACCTCACAGACGGGTCCCAGGCCGCGCCTCGGCCGGGGCGCCACGCTGCGTGCACGACGGCACCGGAGGAGGGACCGGCATGACGGCACGGCGCACGCAGGACGTACACGAGGACGAGGTGCACGACCACGACCGCGGCCTGCAGTTCGACGTCTCCACGCTCATGACGCGCCGGCGGGCCCTGGGGATGCTGGCCGTGGGCGGCCTCGCCGCCGTCGTCGCCGGGTGCGGGTCGTCCGGATCGCCGGAGGCGGCGACCACGACGGCCGCGACCACCGGCGCCGGCACGGCGACCGGCACGGCGGTCACGTCGGAGACCCCCGAGGAGACGGCGGGGCCCTACCCGGCCGACGGCTCCAACGGCGTCAACGTGCTCGGCGAGTCCGGGATCGTGCGCTCGGACATCACCTCGAGCTTCGGCGGGGCGACCGGCGTCGCCGCGGGCGTCCCGCTGGCGATCACGATGACCGTCCTCGACGTGGCGCAGGGCGGGGTCCCGGTGTCCGGCGCGGCCGTCTACCTCTGGCACTGCGACCGGGACGGGCGCTACTCCATGTACGACCGGGAGATCGCGGAGGAGAACTACCTGCGCGGGGTGCAGGAGTCCGGGGCCGACGGCTCGGTGGCGTTCACGTCGATCTTCCCGGCCGCCTACTCGGGGCGCTGGCCGCACATCCACTTCGAGGTCTACCCGAGCGTGGCCGAGGCGACGAGCGCCGGCGGCAAGCTCGTGACCTCGCAGATCGCCCTGCCCGAGGACGCCTGCACCGCCGTCTACGCGACCTCCGGGTACGAGGCGAGCCAGGGGAACATGCAGGGCGTCTCCCTGCAGGGCGACATGGTCTTCTCGGACGGTTACTCCACCCAGCTCGGCACCGTCACGGGCTCCGTGGACTCCGGCCTGGCGGTGCACCTCAACGTGGGGGTCTGAGCGCCGGGGGCGTGTGCGACGATGGCCGTGTGCGCCGCCTGGACCTGAACGACGTCGAGCTCCCGGCGGACCCGGCCCGGCCGGAGGGCTTCCGCCGTCGCATGGCCCGCCTCGGCGATCTGGTGGGCGCGGAGCGGACGGGCGTGACGCTCTACGAGCTGGACCCGGGCGAGGCGGTCTGCCCGTACCACTACGAGGTGGCCGAGGACGAGTGGCTGCTCGTGCTGGAGGGGCGCGTCACGGTGCGCACCCCCGGCGGCGACGAGGAGCTCGGCCCGATGGAGCTCGCCTTCTTCGGCGGGGGGCCCGAGGCGGCCCACCAGGTGCGCAACGCCTCGGACGCCGTCGCGCGCTGCCTCATGTGGTCGAACCGGGTCTGGCCGACCATGAGCGTGTACCCGGACAGCGGCAAGGTCGGCATCTGGACCGAGGACGGTGCCGACGACATCGTCGTCGAGCGGGACGCCGCGGTGGGGTACTTCCACGGCGAGGCCCCGCCCGCCCCCTAGACGGCCTCCGTGCCGGGCACCGCCACCCCCGCCGCGCCGCCGCAGGGCCGCCGGCTGTGGATCGTCCTCGGGGCGCTCCTCATGGTCATGCTGCTGGCGGCGCTCGACCAGACGATCGTCGCGACCGCGCTGCCGACGATCGTCGAGGACGTCGGCGGGCTCGAGCACATCTCCTGGGTCGTCACGGCCTACCTGCTCGCCCAGACCGTCGTCACGCCGCTCTACGGCAAGCTCGGGGACCTCTACGGCCGCCGCGTGATCCTGCAGGCGGCCGTCGTGATCTTCCTGATCGGCTCCGTCCTGTGCGGGCTGGCCCAGGGGATGACGCAGCTCATCGTGTTCCGCGCGATCCAGGGGCTGGGGGGCGGCGGGCTCATGGTGGGCGCGCAGGCCGCGATCGGGGACATCGTCTCCCCGCGCGAGCGCGGGCGCTACGTGGGCCTGTTCGGCGCGGTCTTCGGCGCCGCGAGCGTCGCCGGGCCGCTGCTCGGCGGGTTCCTCACCGCGAGCTGGGACTGGCGGTGGATCTTCTTCATCAACCTGCCGCTCGGCATCGCGGCCCTCGCGGTGCTCGCCGTGGCGCTGCCCCCGCCGGCCGAGCGCACGGGCCACCGCATCGACTACCTCGGCACCGTCCTGCTCGCGGGGGCGCTCAGCTCGGTCGTGCTGCTCACCACCCTCGGCGGGGAGACCTACGCCTGGGGCTCACCCGCGATCGTCGGCCTCGGTGTCCTGACCGTCGTGCTCACGGCGGCGTTCGTCCTTGTGGAGCGGCGGGCGCCGGAGCCGGTGCTCGCCCCGCGCCTCTTCCGGAACCCGGTGTTCGTCACGACCGGGGCGGTCGGGTTCGTCGTCGGCTTCGCGATGTTCGGGGCGATCACGTACCTGCCGCTGTTCCAGCAGGTGGTGAAGGGGCTCAGCCCGACGGCGTCCGGGCTCCATCTGCTGCCGCTGATGGGCGGGCTGCTCATCGCCTCGATCGCGACCGGCCAGGCCATCACGCGCACCGGGCGCTACCGCTGGTACCCCATCGTGGGCACGGCGCTGGCGACCGTCGGGCTCCTGCTGCTGTCGCGGCTCGAGGCGGACACGTCCGACCTGGCGATGGGCGCCGCCATGGCCGTCCTGGGCGTCGGCCTGGGGCTGACGATGCAGGTGCTCGTGCTCGCGGTGCAGAACGCCGTCCCCTACGAGGACCTCGGCGTCGCCACGTCCGGCGCGACCCTGTTCCGCTCGATCGGCGGCTCCCTGGGCACGGCCGTCCTCGGGGCCGTCTTCGCGTCGCGCCTCACGGCGGACGCGGCCGAGGGCACCGCGGGCCCGGACGCCTACGTCGACGCCCTCTCGCTCGTGTTCATCGTCGCGGCGGCGGTGAGCCTGGTGGCCTTCGGGCTCACGTGGCTCATCCGGGAGCTGCCCCTGCGCGAGACCGTGACCACCGCCGGGGTGACCGAGGCGTTCGCGGTCCCCTCCGAGCGCTCGTCCCTGCGGGAGCTGACCCGGGCGCTCGACATCCTGATGGGCCGGGAGGCGCTGCGTGCCACCTTCCGCGCGACGGCCGCGCGGGCCGGATCGGACCTGCCGCCCGCCGCCGGCTGGCTCCTCGTTCGCCTGCGCGACGATTCGTCGCTCGACCCCGCGGCGCTCGCCCGCGCCCACGCCGCCGACCCCGACGTCCTGACCGCGGCGGCGGACGCGCTGGAGCGGCGCGGCCTGGTGGCGCCGGGGCCGGCCGGGCGTGAGCCGACGCCGGAGGGCGCCCGGCTGGCCGACGCCCTGCTGGCCGCCTACCGCGACGAGCTGCAGGAGCTCCTGGCGGGCTGGTCGCCGGAGCGGCACGCGGAGCTGCGCGACCTGTGCGCCCGGCTCGCCCCCGAGGCCATGCCGCGGCCGACCGCCGCGGGCCTCAGCCCCGGCTGACCCGCACCCGCTCGGCCAGCTCGGAGATCGCCCGGACGTCGCCGCTGCCGAGGCCGTGACGGGTGACGTTGAGCGCCCCGGCCGCCGTCGCCCAGCGCAGGGCCTCCTCGATGCCGGCGCCGCCCGCCAGCCGGGCCGCGAGCGCCCCGGTCATCGAGTCGCCCGCGCCGCGGTGGTTGGCCGGCTCGAACTCCGGGACGTCGACCCGCATCTCCCCCTCGGGGGTCAGCGCGAGCAGCGGCTCGTGCGCCCGCGAGACGACCACCGTCCCCGTCCCGCGGCGCTGCAGCTCCCGGGCGCCCTCGAGCAGCGCCGCCTCGTCGTCCCCCTCCGCGAGGCCGAGCGCGGCGAGCTCGTCGTGGGCGACCTTGAGGACGTCTACGCCGCCCTCCACCGCGTGCTCGAGCTGGTCGCCGGAGAGGTCGGCGAGCACGGTGCCGCCCACGGCGTGGAGGTCGTGCGCGAGGCGGCCGTAGCGCTCGCCGTCCAGCACCCCGGGCGGGCTCCCGGTGAGCACCGAGACCCGGGACCTCAGGCCGTGGGCAAGCATGGCGGACACGAGGCCGTCGGCCTCGTGGCGGGAGAGCCGGGGCACCGGGACCTCGGCGATGGAGGGCGCCTCGCCCTCCGGTCCGTCGGACACCCACACGCCGTTCGGCGACAGCGCCGGGACCTCGTGGACCTCCAGTCCCTCCGCCTCCACGAGGGCCCGCAGGGACGTGCCGGGCTCCCCCGCGAAGGGGCCGACGAGGTGGGTGGTGGCGCCGAGGCGGGCGGCCATCCGCGCGGCCCAGAAGCCCTGGCCGCCGGGGTGGAGGTGGATCTCCACCACGCGGCCCTCCGGCTCGCGCTCCACCACGACCATCAGGGTCGGCGCGCAGGCCAGGACGGAGACGGTGGGCGCCGCGCTCACCCGGCGTCCCCCAGCGCCCGCGCGGCGGGGCCGACACCGCGCGCGGCGGCCCCCATGCCCTCCCAGGGGTCACCGGCCTCCGCGATGCGCTCCCCGATCGTGCGGACGTCCCAGCGCCGCGGGGTGAGGGCGTCGTCGTCGAGCTCCTCCCAGCGGACCGGCGTCGCGACCGGGGCGCCGTCGCGGGCGCGCACCGCGTACGGCGCGACGGCGTGCTGCCCGTAGGAGTTGCGGCCGATGTCGAGGTAGAGGCGCCCGTCGCGCCCGGCCTTCCGGAACTCCACGGTCAGGCGGTCCGGGTCGCGGTCCACCATCTCCGTCGCCACCGCGAGGGCGAACGCGTGGACCTCGTCGTACCCGGCGCCGCGCCGCAGGGGTGTCACGACGTGGATGCCGCGGGAGCCCGTCGTCATCGCGAAGGCGCCGAGGCCGAGGTCGCGCAGCAGCGCACCGAGCCGGCGGGCCGTGTCGCGGACGAAGGCGAAGTCGTCGTCGGCCGGGTCGAGGTCGAACACGATCCGGTCCGGCTGCTCCAGCCGGTCGGCGCGGGCCGTCCAGACGTGCGGGGTGACGGCGTTCTGGCCGGCCAGGTAGACGAGGGTGGCCACGTCGTCGCCGAGGGCCTGACGGATGACGCCCCCCTCGCGCTTGGGCACGTCGGCCGTGTGGATCCACTCCGGGAAGTGGCCGGGGACCTGCTTGAGGAAGAAGCCCTCCCCGCCGATCCCCTTCGGCCTCACCTCCAGGGCCAGCGGCCGCCCCCGGACGAGCGGCACCATCAGCGGGCCGACGGCGGCGTAGTGCCGGACCAGGTCGAGCTTGGTGATCCCGTCCGCCGGGAACACCGGCCGGGCGGCGCTGGAGATGCGGATCGTGCGCCTCCCGGCGCGGACGTGGGCGTCGCTCGCCGCGGCCATGGCGGGAAGCTACCCGCGCGAGCCCGTAGCGTCCCCCCCGTGGACACGCGATTCACGCCCGCGCACCGCGGAGGCGAGGGGCCGCCCCTGGTGCTGCTCCATGGCATCACGGACACCTGGCGCACCTGGGAGCTCGTGCTGCCGGCGCTGGAGGCGCGCCACTCCGTGTTCGCACCGACGCTCCCCGGCCACGCGGGCGGGCCGCCCCTGGCCCCCGGGGCCGGCGCCGACGACGTCGTGGACGCCGTCGAGGCGATGCTCGACGGGGAGGGGCTCGGCGCGGTCCACATCGCCGGCAACTCGCTCGGCGGCCACCTGGCCCTGCGCATCGCGGCCCGGGGCCGGGCGCTCTCGGTGGTGGCCCTCGCCCCGGCCGGGGGCTGGGAGGAGGGGGACCCGGAGGCCGCCGCCACCCTCGACGCGGTGCTCGCCACCCAGGCCGCCGCGCGCGCGGCCGCGCCCCACGCCGACGCCGCCGCCTCCACGCCCCGGGGCCGGGCGAAGGCACTGGCGTCCGTGATGGGCGACGCGTCGGACCTGCCCGCCGACCTCGTGGCCCACATCATCCTCGGCGCCGGGGCCTGCACGGGCCTGGAGGCCCTCGACGCGGCCGCCCGGCGCGACGGGTGGAGCCTGGACGCGGCGGCGGTGGACTGCCCCGTCCGGGTCGTCTGGGGCACGGCGGACCGGTTGCTCGCCTGGCCCTCGGCGGCCGTCCGCTACCGCCGCGACTGGCTGCCCCACGCCGACTGGGTCGAGCTGGACGGCGTCGGCCACGCCCCCCAGCTCGAGGTGCCGCTCGAGACCGCCCAGCTCGTCCTGGGGGTCACCGCGCCGGGGCGGTGAGGGCCGGCGGGGCGACCGGGGCCGCCTGCCGCCCCGGCAGCGCCAGGGCCACCAGCCCCGCCGCGAGCGCCGCGCCGCCGATGATCGCCCAGCCCGCGCGGAACCCGCCCAGCCCGGTGCCCGCCGCGGCCAGCACCGCGACCACGATCGCGATGCCCACCACGCCGCCGATCTGCCGGGACATGTTGAACAGGGCGCTGCCCGTCGCGGCCCGCGCCGGCGGCAGGCCCGCGACCGCCGCCCCGGCGAGGACGGGGAACGTCAGCGCGACCCCGATGCCGTTGAGGACCGTCGCCGGGAGCATCACGCCGAGGTAGTCCGGCGACGGGCCCGCGGTGACGATGGCCCATGCGCAGCCCACGGCGAACAGCCCCACGCCCGGCAGCACCAGGCGCCGGGGCCCGAGGCGCGCCGCCAGCACGCCGGCCGGCCAGGAGAGCAGCGCGACCATGAGCGGCCCCGGCGCGATCGCGAGCCCCGCCTGCAGCACCGAGTAGCCCCACACGTCGGTCATGAACAGCACCGTCACCAGCAGCAGCGGGAAGAAGCCCATGGAGAACAGGAAGACGCCGGCGTCGGCGGCGCGCGTGACGCGGGGCCGCAGCAGCGACGGCTCGACCACGGGGACCGGGTGCGTGAGGGAGCGCCGCACGACCAGGGCCAGCGCGGCGGCCGCGAGGGCGGCCGCGCCCAGGACCCCGGGGCTCGTCCAGCCCCAGCTCTCGCCCTCGACGATGGCCAGCGCGAGCGCGCCGACCCCGACGCAGAGCGCGGCCGCCCCGAGGAGGTCCGGGACGCGCCCGCGGTCCGGGTCGCGCGACTCGCGCAGGATCCGGGCCCCGGCGACGGCCGTGACGAGCCCGAGCGGGATGTTCACCAGGAAGACCCAGCGCCAGCTCGCGGTGACGAGCAGGCCGCCGATCGTCGGGCCCATCGTGGCGGCGAGCGCGGCCCCGGCGGTCCAGAGGCCCACGGCCGCGGGGCGGCGCGCGGGCGGGAACTCCGGCAGCAACAGGGCCAGGGAGGTCGGGATCATGAGCGCCGCGCCGACGGCCTGGGCGACGCGGGCCGCCACGAGCCACCACGGGCCCGGGGCGGCGGCGCAGAGAGCGGATGCGACGGTGAACAGGGCCAGGCCGCCCATGAAGACCCGCTTGCGGCCCACGAGGTCGGCGAACCGCCCGGCGGGGACGAGCAGGGCGGCGAAGACGATCGCGTAGCCGTTCAGCACCCACGACAGCCCGGCGATGCCGAGGCCCGGGAAGTCCGCCGCGATCGCCGGGAAGGCGATGTTCACGATGAAGAGGTCGAGGTTGGCGAGGAAGGCCCCCGCGGTCACGACGATCAGGACCTGCCAGTGACGTGGCATCCGCACTCCGTTGGATTTCCGGACCGACTGTGCGGAGGCACGCTAGAGCAGTCGGTTGGATTTCACAACCGACCCGGCTAGGCTGGGCGCATGGACGACTCCGAGGTACGTGTCTGCTCGGTTGCGCGCACCCTCGAGGTGGTCGGCGAACGCTGGGCGCTGCTCGTCGTGCGCGAGGCCTTCCTCGGCGTCCACCGCTTCGACGGGATCCGCCGGAACACCGGCGCCCCGCGGGACATCCTCTCGGCCCGCCTCAAGAGCCTCGTCGCGGCCGGCGTGCTCGAGCGCCGGCAGTACCAGGAGCGCCCGGTGCGCCACGAGTACCACCTGACGGACGCGGGCAGGGACCTCTACCCGGTCATCGTGGCGCTGCGCCAGTGGGGCGACACCCATGTCCACACCGACGGCCCCCGGCAGCCGCGGACGTTCCTGCACGAGTGCGGCGGCGCGGACCCCGCGCGCCTCATCTGCCCCGACTGCGGCGAGCGGGTGGAGGCCGGCTCCTACCGGCCCGTGGCTCAGGCGGTGGGGTAGGGCGCGAGCGCGGCGCGGTCCGCGTCGGCCTCCAGGGGGCGGCCGAGCAGCGGGAACGCGCGCTGGGGGCAGTCGGTGCGCTCGCAGAGGCGGCAGCCCGGCCCGATCGGCACCGCGGCGCCCGGGTCATCCAGGTCCAGCCCGCGGGCGTAGACGAGCCGGCCGGCGTGGCGCACGTCGCACCCGAGGCCGAGGGCGAACTCGACCCCCGGGCTGCCCCAGCCGCCCTCCCGCCGCCCGACCGTCCGCGCCACCCAGAAGTAGGTGCGCCCATCGGGGACGGAGGCCACCTGGGTCACGAAGCGCCCCGGTGAGGAGAACGCCTCGTAGACGTTCCAGAGCGGGCAGGTGCCGCCCGTGCGGGCGAAGTGGAAGTCGGTCGCCGAGTGGCGCTTGGAGATGTTCCCGGCGCGGTCGACCCGGACGAAGAAGAAGGGCACCCCCTCCCGGCCGGGGCGCTGCAGCGTGCTGAGCCGGTGGCAGACCGTCTCGATCGAGACCCCGAAGCGCTGGGAGAGGAGCGCGATGTCGTAGCCCACCTCCTCCGCGGCGCCGTGGAACGCCCGGTACGGCAGCACGACCGCACCGGCGAAGTAGCTCGCCAGACCGATCCGCGCGAGCGCACGGGACTCGCGTCCCGAGAGCGGCGCGGCCAGCCGGTCCAGGGCCTCGCCGTGCTCCAGCAGCGCCCACTGCGACGCGAGCTGGAACGCGCGGCGGCCGCTGTCCAGCCCGGGGGCGAGCCGGAGGGTGCGCGTGGCCGGGTCGAACCGGCGCCGGTCGCCGCCCGGCGGGCCGTCCTCCACCCCCACGCCGTGCCGGGCCGCGAGCAACGCCGCGAGCGCCTCGGCGCCCCCGCCGGTCTCGGCCGCGATCCGCTCGGCGGCCACGTCGAGCTCGGCGAAGTGGTTGTGGTTGTCGTAGACGAAGTCGAGCACCTCGTCGTGCGGCGACACCGGCAGGGCCGCGCCCTCGGGCATCCGGGCGCCCATGCCGACGGCCATCTCCTCGACCCGCCGCCCGGCGTCGGTCGCGCGGCGTTGCAGGGCGACGAGCGCGCGGGCCACCTCGGGGAAGGCGGCGGCCACCTCGGCCACGTCGTCCGGGGGGACGGTCCCGGCCGCCACGGCGACCGGGTCGGCGAGGGCGGCGGCGACGTCGGCCACAAGGCGCCCGTCGTCGTCCGACAGCTCACGGGCGTCGATCTCCAGCTCGGCCGCGAGCCGCAGCAGCACCGGGACGGTGAGCGGCCGCTGGTCGTGCTCGATCTGGTTGAGGTAGCTGGGCGAGAACCCGATGCGCCGCGCGAGCGCGGCCTGGCTCAGACCCCGCGCCTCCCGGGCGCGCCGCAGCCGCCGCCCCGCGAACAGCTTCATCCTCACGCCTGCCCCCCAGACGTTCGCAGCCTTCGCAGAAGGCCCGTCGAGCCTCCGCAATCCAGCACTGGAAAGCACTCTAGACCCGTGCGACGGTGATCGCGGCGTATGCAGCCCTGCGAATCCCGGACCCCATGCCGGGCGAGCGGGCCGCACCGCCTGGCGCGGCGGGCCGTGACGATGGAAACGGCCGGGCCCCGACGACGACGGCACGCCTGCCCACCGTCGCCGTCCGGGTCACGGTGGGGTCACGGCCCGCGTCGCGTCCCTCCCGCCCGTCAGGAGGCGGGGAGGTTCACCGCCCTGCGGAGCGCCGCCATGATCGTCTCGGCGTAGAGCTCCTGGCCCTCGGTGTTGGCGTGGACCCCGTCCACGAGCAGGTCGCCGCGCCCGTCCGTCGCCGCGTGCCAGTCGGCGAGGACGACGTTCTTGCGCCGCTCGGCGGCGTAGCGCAGGGCGTCGTTGACCGACCCCTCCCACGGCTTGTCCACCCGCACGGTCACGAGCACGACGGGGAGGTCCTTCAGGTCGTCCAGCAGGGCCTCGAGCCCCTCGAACGGGACGTATCCGTTCGTGCCAAGGTGGAGCACCACGGCCTTCGGCTTCACGAGCGGCAGGTCGTCGAGGGTCGCGGAGGCGGCGACGTCGAACTGGCGCGCGACGGCGGCGTCGATCTGCACCCGGGTGCCCAGGACGCCGCGCAGGGCGGGAGCGGCGCCCACCATCACCGAGTCCCCCACGGCGAGCACGGGGCCCTTCACCGGCTTGCGCGCGGGCTTCGCGGGGTCGCCGTCGCGGGCGGGGCCGCCGGTGGTGGGGTTCGGGGTGCCCGAGACGTCGGGGCGCGGGGTGCCGGGGGTGATGACGGCCGAGGCCGGCGGGATGCCCTCGATCGTCGGCGTCGTCGCGGGCAGGAACGCGACGAACAGGGCGACGACCACCGTCGCCACGGCGGTGGCGGCCCCGGCCATGCGGTGGCGCCGGCCGTCGCGGCCGGGCATCTTGAGCCAGGCGACGATGCCCGCGAACCCGTGCTTGCGGAAGGGCTCCTCCACGAAGCGGTACGACGCGCACGCGAGGCCCAGGGTCAGCGCGAGCTGCAGGACGACGAGCACCGGGCCGTCGAACGGCACGTCCTGGTCACCGCGGCTCAGCATGAGCACCGGCCAGTGCCACAGGTAGATGGAGTAGGACCGCTTGCCGAGCCAGACGAGCGGCACCCAGGCGAAGCCCTTGCCGAGCAGGGAGCGCGGGTGCGCGACGACCGCGAGCACCACGGCGGTCACGACGGCCACCAGCAGGAAGCCGCCCTGGTACAGGGACGAGTCGAACTCGCCCATCCAGCACATGATCCCGATGAGCGCGACGAGCGCCGCGAACCCGAGGGCGTCGAGCAGCGGGCGCTTCGCCGACTCCCCGGCGCGGCCGAGCCGGCTCGCGGGCCAGAGGAACGCGAGGGCGACGCCCACGAGCAGGCCGCCCGCGCGCGTGTCCGTGCCGTAGTAGATCCGCGAGGGGTCCACGAACGGCTCGAACAGCACCCAGGCCAGGACCGTCGAGGCGATGATCCCGGCCACCACGACGTAGAAGACGCGGCGCGGCCCGAGGCGCATGATGAGCAGCGCCAGGAGCGGCGGCCAGATGAGGTAGAACTGCTCCTCGACGGCCAGCGACCAGAGGTGCAGGAACACCGACGGCCGCGCGAACTGCTCGAAGTACGAGACGTCGGCGACGACCTGGTACCAGTTGACGACGTAGAAGACGGAGGCCACCACGGCCCCGCGCAGCCGCCCCACCTCGTCGTGATGGAAGACCACCATCCACGCGAGGACGATGGCCATCATCACGAACACGGCGGGCAGCAGCCGCCGGGCGCGGCGCAGCCAGAACCGGACGAGGTCGATGCGCCCCGTGGACCGCCGCTCGGCGAGCAGCAGCGAGGTGATCAGGTAGCCGCTGATCACGAGGAAGACGTCGACGCCGAGGAAGCCCCCGGGCAGCCAGGTGGCCCCCGCGTGGTACGCGACGACCGAGCCCACCGCGAGCGTCCGGAGGCCGTCGACCCCCGGCATGTAGGGGAGGCGGGGCGCGCGGGCCGGGGTCTCGGGAGGGGTCGTGGCCACGATGGCCCCACCGTATCGTCATGCCATGACGAGGTACCCCGATCCGGGGTCATCGGCCGACCGATGAGTCGACGCCCCCCGCGGCGTTGTAGGTGGTGACGGGCGCCGCCGGCGCCCCCGTGAGACGGAGGGGAACGATGGACTGGAAGCTCGAGGTGGTCGTCCTGCCGGTGACGGACGTGGACCGCGCGAAGGCCTTCTACGGGGAGCGGATGGGGTTCCGGCTCGACGTCGACCACGACGCCGGCGAGACGTTCCGGGTGGTGCAGTTCACCCCGCCCGGGTCGGCGTGCTCGATCACCTTCGGGGTGGGCGTCGCGCGCACCGAGCCCGGCAGCGTCCAGGGCCTCCACCTGGTGGTGGACGACATCGAGGCCGCCCACGCCGAGCTCGTCGGGCGCGGGGCGGAGGTGAGCGACCCGTTCCACTTCGGCCCCGGGGGCCGCACCGACGGCCTCGACCCGGACCGGCGCGACTTCGGCACCTACCTGGAGCTCTCCGACCCGGACGGCAACGGCTGGCTGGTGCAGGAGGTGCGCGGGGCGGGGACCGGGGGATGACCGGCACGGGCGCGTTCGCGGAGGTGACCGAGCGCCACCGCCGCGAGCTGCACGTCCACTGCTACCGGATGCTCGCCTCCTTCGAGGAGGCCGAGGACGCGGTGCAGGAGACGTTCCTGCGGGCGTGGCGCGGGCGGGCCGGGTTCGACCCCGGCGCCGCCCGGGCCTGGCTCTACCGCATCGCCACGAACGTCTGCATCGACGCGCGGCGCCGGCGCCGCGGGACGCCGGAGGCGACCGTGGGGCGGGAGGTCCCGTGGCTGACGCCGTACCCGGACGTGCTCCTCGACGCCGTGCCCGACGCGGCCGACGGGCCGGACGCCCGGGCCGTCGAGCGCGAGACGATCGAGCTCGTCTTCCTGGCGGCGCTGCAGCTGCTGCCGCCGCGCCAGCGCGCCGCCCTCGTGGCGCGCGACGTCCTGGGGTGGCCGGCCGCGGAGACCGCCGCGATGCTGGAGACGAGCGTGCCCGCCGCCAACTCGGCCCTGCAGCGGGCGCGGGCCACGCTCGCGGAGCACCTCCCCGCCCGCCGCGGATCGTGGTCCGCGGGGGCGCCGACGGCGGACGAGCGCGAGGTGCTCGCCCGCTTCATCGACGCCCACGAGCGTTGCGACGCCGCGGCCGCCGTGGCCATCGCCGCCGAGGACATCCGCATCTCGATGCCCCCGGCGCCGCTCTCCTTCGAGGGCCTCCCCGTCGTGCGGGACCTCCTCACGGACGCGTTCGGACCCGGGCGCCACGGCGACTGGCGCCTGGTGCCCACGGCGGCCAACCGGATGCCGGCCGCCGCGAGCTACCTGCGGCGTCAGGGCGACACGGTGTTCCGCGGGTTCAAGCTGGACGTGCTCCGGGTGGAAGACGGCCGCATCTCCGAGATCACGACCTTCGGGTGGAGCACCTTCGCCGGGCTCGGCCTGCCGCTGGAGCTGCCGGCCGGGACCCGCTGACCGGTGCGCAGCAGCAGCGCCATCCCGAGGCCCGCGAGGGCGATGCCGGCGCCCACCAGGAACGCCCGCGCGAAGCCCTCGGCGGGGACGTCGGCCGCGACCGCCACGGCCGACAGGACCGCGACGCCCACCGCGCCCCCGACCTGCTGGGACGTGTTCACGAGGCCCGACGCCAGACCGCTGTCCCCGGCGCCGGAGCCCGTGAAGGCGGCGACCTGGACGGCCGGCAGGCAGACGCCGATGCCGAGCCCCGCGAGGACGAACCACGGCAGGAGGCCCGTGGCGTAGGTCGTCTCCGCGTCGAGCCGCGACAGGCCGAGCAGCGCGACGGTGAGGATCGTGAGCCCGCCGACGAGGACGGGGCGGACCCCGGCGCGCGGGACGAGGGCGGCCCCGGACAGCAGCGCGCCCACGAGGGCCGGCACCGAGACGGCCAGCCACGCGACGCCGGTCTCGAGGGCGCTGTAGCCCAGCACGAGCTGCATCACGAGCGTCCCGATGAAGATGAGCGAGAAGAAGGCCCCGAGCAGCAGGAAGGCGATGGCGTTCGCCAGGGCCACGGTGCGGTCCGCCAGGCGACGGAGCGGCACGAGCGGCTGCGTCACGCGTGCCTCGACGGCGACGAACGCCCCGATGAGGGCGACCGCTCCTGCCAGCGCGCCCAGGGTGCGGGCGTCCGTCCAGCCCCAGACGGACCCACGGCCCACCCCGAGCACCAGCAGCAGGAGGCCGGTCGTGACCGTCACGGCGCCGGCCACGTCGATGCGGCCCCTGCGCACGCCGCCGTCCGCGGGCAGCGCCCGCAGCGCGCCGGCGACCAGGGCGATCCCGACGGGGACGTTGACGAGGAAGATCCACTCCCAGCCCGGGCCGTCGGTGAGGACGCCCGAGATGACGACGCCCGCCGTCCCGCCGGAGGCCGACACGGCGCCCCAGGCGCCGAGCGCCTTCGTCCGCGCGGCCCCCTCGGGGAACGTCGCGGTGAGGATGGAGAGCCCGGCCGCGGCGGTGAGCGCCGCCCCGAGCCCCTGGGCGCCGCGTGCGGTGACGAGCGCCCCGAGGGTGGTGGAGAGGGCCGCGCCGAGGGAGGCCGCGGCGAACAGGGCGACGCCGGTGACCCACACGCGCCGCCGGCCCAGGAGGTCGGCCGCGCGCCCGCCGAGCAGCAGGAAGCCGCCGAGCACGATGGCGTAGGCGACGACGGCCCACTGCAGGTCGTCCCGGCCCACGGCGAGGTCGCGCCCGATCGAGGGGAGGGCCACGTTCACGATCGCCAGGTCCAGCACGACCATGAACTGACCCGCGAGGACGAGGGCGAGGACCGCCCCCGCCCCCGCCCGCCCGCGCGCCGTCACGACCGCCTGCCGATCACGACGAGGTACTCCGAGTTGACCAGGAACCGCCCGCCGCCCCCGGTGTTCATCTCCTCGCCCAGCCGCACGAGGTCGTCGCGGAGCGGCTCCCAGCGGCCCTCGGGCGCGAGCGACTCGCGGGCCTTCACCAGCGGGCCGTAGTTCGTCGCCATGAAGTCCACGAACGCCGCGGGGGTGTCGTGGCGGAAGGGGACCGTCTCACGGGACGTCTGCAGCTCGACGCCCGTGCCCGCGAACATCTCGGCGACGTGCGACTCGTCGCCCCAGAGGGGCGGCGGGGACACGCCCGGCGGCGGCGCCGGCAGGTAGGGCCGCAACGTGGTGAAGAAGCGGCCGATGTAGCCCTCCGGCGTCCAGTTGCAGAGGCCGATGCGCCCGCCGGGACGGCAGACGCGCGCGAGCTCGGTGGCGGTGCGCCGATGATGGGGCGCGAACTGGATGCCGAGCGTCGAGAGCACGACGTCGAAGCACTCGTCGGCGAACGGCAGGTCCTCGGCGTCGCCGGCGACCCACTCCACCTCGACGCCGGCGTCGCCGGCCCGGCGGCGGGCGACGTCCAGCAGCTCCGGCACCAGGTCGAGGCCGGTGACCGTCGCGCCGGTGGCGGCGGCCGGGATGGCGGCGCTGCCCGTGCCCGTCGCGACGTCGAGGACCTCGTCCCCGGCCGTGACGCCGATGCGCTCCACGATGCGCAGCCCGATCGGCAGGACGAGGCGGTCGGCGACGGCGCCGTAGTCGCCGGCGGCCCAGGTCGCGCGGTGGCGCTCCTTGAGCGCCGGATCGGTCGTGGTGATGGTCGTCGTGGTCGTCATCGCGGGTCTCCCCTGTCGGCGTGTCCGGTGGGTCGGCGACCCACCGGGGCCGATGCTGCGGGACGGCGCCCCCCGCCCGCATCGAGGACCCCACCGAGAACTTTTCGGTGGGGCACCGAGAGGATCTGGCCGCCGTTCCGGGGTGCGTGTGAAGATGGCGCCCCCGCATGGACCCGCTGACCCCGTGACCGGCGCCGCGATCCGGCCCGCCGCGCCGCTGCTGGAGCGCGACGGCGAGCTGGCGTCCATCGCGGCGGTCCTGGCGGACGCCGGCCGGGGCGAGGGGCGGCTGCTCGTGGTCGAGGGCCCCGCCGGCATCGGGAAGACGCGCCTGCTCGAGACCGCCCGCGGCCTGGCGGCCGACGGCGGGCTCGTCGTGCTGCACGCCCGGGCCGGGGAGCTCGAGGGCGACTACGCCTTCGGGGTCGTGCGCCAGCTGCTCGAGCCCGTCCTGGCGGGCGCGGGGGCCGACGGGCGGGAGGAGCTCCTCTCGGGCGCGGCCGGTCTCGCCGCGGCGGTGCTCGGCGACGCGCCCGCCGGGCCCGCGGCCGGCGACCCGGGGCACGCCGCCCTCCACGGGCTCTACTGGCTCGTGGTCAACCTCTCCGAGCGCGCGCCGCTGCTGGTCGCGGTGGACGACCTGCAGTGGTCGGACGGCCCGTCCCTGCGCTTCCTCCATCACCTCGTGCGGCGGCTCGACGGCCTGCCGGTCGCGGTGGTCGGCTGCCGGCGCTCGGGGGAGGAGGGGACGTCCCCGGAGCTGCTCGACGCGCTGCTGCTGGAGGCCGAGCTCGTGCGCCCGCGGGCCCTGTCCGGCGACGCCGTGGAGGCGCTCGTGCGCGGGCGCCTCGGCGACGCGGCGCCGGCCGAGCTCTGCGGGGCGTGCCTCGAGAGCTCCCGCGGCAACCCCTTCCTGCTGCGCGAGCTGCTCTGGGAGCTCGCCGACGGCGGCCGCGATGCCGGGGAGATCGACCCGGACGGGGTGCGGGCGCTCGGCCCCGCGCGGATCGCGACCTCGGTGCGGCTGCGGCTCGGGCGCCTCGGCCCGGACGCCCGCGCGCTCGCCCGCGCCCTCGCCGTGCTCGGGGAGTCGGCGCCCCTGCCGGTGGCCGCGGCGATGGCCGGGGTGGAGCCGGACCGCGCGGCGTCGCTGGTCGACGCCCTGACCGGGCTCGGCGTCCTGGCCCCCGGGCCTCCGCTGGGCTTCACCCACCCCATCGTCCGCACCTCCCTCTACCGGGACATCCCGGCGGCCGACCGCGAGGCGCTCCACCGGCGGGCCGCGGCCCTGCTCGCCGGCGACCCGGAGCAGGCGGCCGTCCACCTGCTCGCCACGGAGCCGGCCGGGGACCCGGCGACGGCCGAGACGCTCGCGGCGGCCGGGCGGGCCGCGCAGGCCCGCGGCGCCACCGAGAGCGCGCTCGCCATCCTGCGCCGGGCGCTCGCCGAGCCCCCCGCCCCGTCCGTGCGGGCCCGGGTGACCGAGGACCTGGCGCTGGGAGCCCACCTGCAGGGGCAGCCCGACGCGCTCGCGCTGCTCGAGGAGGCCCTCGCGCTGGCCCCCGACCCCGTCGCGCGGGCGCGGGTGGCCGCCAGCCTGGCCCTCCGCCTGCGGTACGCAGAGCGCGATTCGGCGCGCGCGGACGCCGTGCTGGAGGACGCCCTCCGCGACGACCCGGGCGACCCGGTGCTGCGGGAGGTCATCGAGGCGACCCTCCTCGACGGGTTCGGCGGGCGGGGGGCCTCGGGGGAGCGGCGCCGGGAGGCCCGCGCGCGGGTCGGGGCGGCGCCCGACGACGAGGTGCGGATGCTGCTCGCCGCGGTCGCGGCCGACCGCGTCCTCTCCGGCGGCACCGCCTCCGAGGCCGCGGACCTGGCCGGGCGGGCGCTGGGCGACGGCGAGCTCGTGGACCTCTGCGTGGCCATGAGCCTGGCCTTCGCCCACATGGCGGCCATCGTGCTCATCTGGGCCGAGCGGTACACCGCGGCCGAGCGCGCGCTGGAGGGCACGGTGCGCGGCTTCCGCGCCCGCGGGGCCCTGGTGCCCGCGTACAACGCGGAGGTCTGGCGCGGGATGATCCGCCACCGGCGGGGCGACCTCGCGGCGGCCGAGGCCCACACGCGGCCGAGCCTCGAGGAGCCGGCCGTCGCAACCTGGACCATCCCGCTCGTCGTCGCGGCGGCCGTGATGGCCGAGGTGCTGCTGGAGCGGGGCCGCCCCGACGAGGCCCGCGCGGCCGTCGACGCGATGGACGCCGTGGGCCACGACGCGGACGCGGCGCCGACCCAGCACCTGCGGGCCGCCCGGGCCCGGGTGCTCGCCGCCGAGGGCCGGCACCGGGAGGCGCTGGCCGAGCTCGACGGGTGCGCGCGGGTGGAGCGCGACCTCGGGCTCACCACGGGGCTCTGCCCGGTGGCCTGGCGCTCGCAGGCGGCGCTCTCCCACGCCGCGCTCGGCGAGGACACGGAGGCCCGGCGCCTGGCCGCGGAGGAGGTGGACCTGGCCCGGCGCTTCGGCGCGCCCGGCGCGCTGGGGATCGCCCTCCGCGCGCACGCCCTGGTGCACGGCGGCGACGAGGGCACCCTGCGGGAGGCCGTCGCGGCCCTGGCCGGGTCGGAGGCCCGGCTGGAGCACGCCCGGGCGCTCATCGACCTGGGCGCGGCGCTGCGCCGGGACGGGCGGCGCACGGACGCCCGGGCGGTCCTCGCGGAGGGGACGGACCTCGCCAACCGCTGCGGGGCGACTGTGCTCGTGGAGCGCGGGCGCGAGGAGCTGCGCCTGGCCGGGGCGCGGCCGCGCCGCCTGGCGCAGGCCGGCCGCGACGGGCTCACGCCGGCCGAGCTGCGCGTGGCCGAGGCCGCGGCCGCCGGCGGCACCAACAAGGAGATCGCGCAGGCGCTGTTCGTGACCCGGCGCACCGTGGAGATCCACCTCTCGAACGCCTACCGCAAGCTCGGCATCGAGGGGCGCGAAGACCTGGCGGGGGCGCTCTCCGGCACCCCCTGACGCTCAGGGCAGGGGCGACCAGGCCACGGCGTCGCCGGCCCGGGCGCCGCCCGCCGGCACGACGGCGAGGGCGTCCGCCCCCGCGAGCGAGGTGACGGCGTGGGCGCCCTGGTGGGGGCGGGGCACGAGGCCCTCCGGCGCCAGGGCGCAGCGCAGCAGGAGGGGCCGGTCCGGGTGCCCGGCGACGTCCCCGGCCAGCGGGGCGCGCGCCCAGGGGCCGTCCGGCACGCCCAGCAGCGGGCGCCCGAGCACGTGGGCCGCGATGGCCGCCGAGGCCGGGTTGCCCGGCAGGCCGAGCGCGGTGTGCGCGCCGCGCCGGGCGATGACCGTGGGCCGGATGGGCATCGCGCGGACCCCCCGCACGACCTCCTCGAAGCCCAGGCGCGCGAGGGCGGGCCGCACGAGGTCGTGGTCGCCGGCCGAGATCCCCCCGCAGGTCACGAGCACGTCGGCCCCGGCGTCGAGCATCGCCGCCAGGGCCTCGACGGTCGCCTCGAGGCCGTCGGCCACCACGCCCTCCGCCACGACGTCCGCGCCCGCCGCGGCGAGCTGGGCGGCCACGCCGAGGCGGCTGGAGTCGTGCACCTCCGCCGGGCCCGCGGGCGCGCCGAGCGGCACCAGCTCGGAGCCGGTGGCGAGAACTCCGGCGCGCGGGCGGCGCGCGCACCGCACGGTCGCCCGGCCCGCCACCGCCCCGATCGCGCCCACCTCGTGCGCCCGCACGCGGTGCCCGGCGGCCAGGAGCACGCCGCCCGTGCGGATGACCTCGCCGGTGCGGCGCACGTCGCGGCCCGGGGCGACGGCCGCCCCCACCGACACGGCGTCCCCGTCGGCCGAGACGACCTCCCGCCGGGCGACCGCGTCGGCGCCCGGGGGCAGCACGGCGCCCGTCGAGATCAGGACCGCCTCGCCCGGCCGCAGCGCCGCGCCGCGCGGCGCGCCCGCCGCGCTCTCGCCCGCGGCGAGCAGGGTGCCCGGGGTGTCGGCCGCGCGCACGGCCCACCCGTCCATCGCCGACACGTCGGCGGCGGGCAGGTCGCGCGCCGCGACGACGTCCTCCGCGAGGGTGCGCCCGGCGCACGCCGCCACGGGGACCTCCTCGCTCCCGGTCGCCGGGGCGAGCTCCCGCGCCAGGTCCCGCGCGCGGGCGAGATCGGCGTCCGCTACCAGGGGGCGGGCAGCTCCGCGCCGTCGCGCTCGCGCAGCCGCCGCACGCGGGCCACGGCCCCGTCGCGGCGCGGATCGACCGTGCCGAGCAGGCCGAGGAGCATCTCGGCGGCGGGCAGGTCGTCGCGGCCCGAGGCGGTCGCGGCCCACGCCTCCAGCAGCTCGGGGTCGGCGGCGCCCATCACGCCGGTGCGCAGGACGCCCTCCACCCGGTGCCGGGCCTCCACCACCAGCGACACCTCGGACTGGGGCAGCAGCGGGCCGTGGTAGCGCTGCAGGGCGAGCCCGATGCGGCCCTCCCGCGCGAGGCGCTCGATCTCCAGGACGTCGCAGGCGACCCCCTCGGCCAGCCGGTAGGGGCGCGCCTCGATCAGGCCGGGGAGCTGCGACCGCAGGCGGCTCAGCTCGGCCCGCACCGTCACGGCCTTCCCGTGCTCGCCGTACAGCTCCAGCGCGAGCTGCTCGGCCGTGAGCCCCTGGGGGCTCAGCGCCAGCAGCACCAGCATCTCGGCCTGGCGCGGGCCGATGTCGGCGCGGGTGCCCCCGCGCTCGATGAAGGGGCGGGGGCCGCCCACGCAGACCCGCGCGGCCGGCGGGCCGGGACGGCCGCGGGCGGGCCCGCGGCGCCACAGGACGTGGCCGCGGCCCTCGTCGATGGACTCCATCGCGGCCAGGCTGCCGTCGGCCAGCACCACGTCGCCACCGCCCTCGGCGGGCACGTCCAGCGGGCCGCGCACCCAGCCGTGCGGGAGCGACATGAGCACCTCGCCGCGGGGCCCGAGGAGCGCCGTGGGCTGCGTGGCCCCGGCGATGCGGGAGCAGTAGAGCTCGCGCAGGCGCTGCTCGGCGCGGCGGCGCTCCGTGGCCAGGCTCGCCTCGGCGTACGCGGCAGCGGCCGACACGAGCGACAGGGTGTGGGGGTGGGCCGTCCTGAGGTGGCCCGTCAGGTCGATGACGCCGAGGATCTCGCCCGTGTCCGGGTCGTGGATCGGCGCGCCGGAGCACTGCCAGGGGTGCACGGTGCGGTTGAAGTGCTCGGCCGAGAAGATCTGCACCGGGTGGTCCACCGCGATCGCGGTCCCCATGGCGTTGGTGCCGGCGCCGGCCTCGCTCCAGTCGGCCCCGCGCACGAGGCGCATCTCCTCGGTGGCCTCGACCACCCGCCGGTGGCCCTCGATCCACAGCAGCACGCCGGTGGCGTCGGTGATGACGAGCATGTGGCCGGCCTGGGTGGTCGCCTCGCGCAGCATGTGCCGCAGCACCGGCAGGGCGCCGAACAGGACGTGGTGCTCCCAGCGGTCGTCGATGTCGTCGACGCCGAAGGGCACGTCCGGGCGGTGGCCGCCGGGGTCGATCCCGGCCCGGCCGGACCGGGCCCACGACTCGGCGATGACCGGCCGGATGCCGCGGATCTCCTCGCCCGCGGTGAACGCGTCATGGAGGCGGCGCAGGGAGCGCGCGTGGCTCATGCGGTCGCCGAGCGCCTCGACCGCGGTCCAGCGCTCCGTCGTCGTCGTGCCCCCGTCTGCGTCCATCGCCCCATGGTCCGCCGACGGCGCCGCCGAATCAACCGGACCTCGTGACCGGTGCAACGTTCGTGCAACCCCCCGGGGGCGCAACCCGGCCGCAACCCCTCCGCTCCTACCGTCTCCCCATTCGTGCAGTTCGACACGAACTTCCTTCGAGACAGGAGCACCGATGTCCACCACCACCACGCCGCCCCGGTCCCGCCGGCTCCCGACCGGCACGCGCGAGCTGCTGATCGACGGGCGGTGGCGGGAGGCTGTGAGCGGCCGGACCTTCGAGACGGTCGACCCGGCCACCGGCGAGAGGCTCGCCGAGGTCGCCGAGGGCGACGCCGCCGACGTGGATCTCGCCGTCGGGGCCGCGCGCCGCGCCCTCGACGGCCCCTGGGGCCGCATGACCCCGTCCGAGCGCGGCCGCATCGTCCACCGCGTCGGCGACCTCATCGCCGAGCACGCGGACGAGCTCGCCGAGCTCGACTCGCTCGACAACGGCAAGCCGAAGAGCGTCGCCCTCGCGGCCGACGTGCCCCTCGCCGCCGACCTCTTCTGGTACATGGCCGGGTGGGCCACCAAGCTGAAGGGCGGCACGATCACGCCGTCCGTGCCCTACATGCCGGGCGCCGAGTTCCACTGCTACACCACCCGCGAGCCGGTCGGCGTCGTGGGCCAGATCATCCCCTGGAACTTCCCGCTGCTGATGGCGGCCTGGAAGCTGGGCCCGGCGCTCGCGACCGGCAACACGGTCGTCCTGAAGCCGGCCGAGCAGACCCCGCTCAGCGCCCTCCGCCTCGGCGAGCTGATGCTGGAGGCCGGCGTGCCGGACGGCGTCGTCAACGTGGTGCCGGGCTACGGCGAGACGGCCGGCGCCGCGATCGCCGCCCACGAGGGCGTGGACAAGGTCGCCTTCACCGGCTCCACCGAGGTGGGGAAGATCATCCTCCGCGCCGCCTCCGGGAACCTGAAGCGCGTCTCCCTGGAGCTGGGCGGCAAGTCGCCCAACATCATCCTCTCGGACGCCGACGTGGACGCCGCCATCGCCGGCGCCGCGCAGGGCATCTTCTTCAACCAGGGCGAGGTCTGCTCCGCCGGCTCGCGCCTGTACATCCAGGAGGACCAGTTCGACCGCGTGGTCGAGGGCGTCGCCGAGGCGGCCCGGAACATCACGGTCGGCCACGGCCTGGACCCCGACACGCAGATGGGCCCGCTCGTCTCGCAGGAGCAGTTCGACCGCGTCACCGGCTACCTCGCGGCGGGCGCCGACGAGGGCTCCCGGGCGGTCGCCGGCGGCGGCGCCATCGACGGCGACGGCTGGTTCGTGCAGCCGACGGTGCTGGTGGGCGCGGAGGCGGACCACCGCATCGTGCGGGAGGAGATCTTCGGCCCGGTCATCGCGGCGATGCCGTTCGCGGACATCGACGACCTGGCCCGCCAGGCGAACGACTCCCACTACGGCCTCGCGGCCGGCGTGTGGACGAAGGACGTCTCGGCGGCGCACCGCCTCGCGAAGCGCATCAAGGCGGGCACCGTGCACGTCAACACGTACCACGTGTTCAGCGCCGAGCTCCCGTTCGGCGGCTACAAGCAGTCGGGCTGGGGCCGGGAGATGGGCGAGGAGGTCCTCAGCGCCTACCTCGAGACCAAGTCCGTGATCGTCGGTCTCTAGCGCGGGGCGGGCGGCGGCCGGGGGGACCCGGTCGCCGCCCCACTCCTCACGACGGCCTCTCGGGATGCCGACAGGGGGCGCACCGGACCCCCTGCCTCGCCCCCCATCACCCGAGGGCCCCGTTGAACTCCTCCCGTCCGCTGCGCGCACTGCGCGCGCACCTCACCCCCGCCACCGGGATGGCGGCCATCGCACTGTTCGTCTCGCTGGGAGGCGGCGCCTACGCCGTCACGGCGGTCCCGAACGGCAGCGTCGGCACCGAGCAGCTCAAGCCGCGCGCCGTGACCGCCTCGCGCATCGCGCCCGGCGCCGTCGACACGGGGGCCCTCGTGCCCCGGTCGGTGACCACGACGCGCATCGCCAACGGCGCCGTCGAGACCGGCCAGCTCGCCACGGGCGCCGTCACCCTCAACCGCCTCTCGGAGGGCGTGCAGCGGCGCATCCTGGCGTCCGCCGCCCCGGGCCCCGCGGGCCCCGCCGGGCCGGCCGGCCCCGCCGGGCCGGGCGCCGGCCGCTTCGCGTTCCACCGCGACGCCTCCGCCGACCCGTCCCCCGAGGTCGTCCTCGACATCGCCGGGCTCCGCATGCGGGCGACCTGCGTGGACACCGCCCCCGGCACGGGCGTGGTGCTCACGATGGCCCCGGACGAGGACGTCACCTTCACCGAGACCGTCACGGTCGACCACGGCGCCGACCTGGCCCAGGGCGGTCAGACCGACTTCACCGGGAACCTGGCGATCGCCGTCCCCGGCGGGGTGGAGACGAGCCTCGGCGGGCCGAGCGCCACGTCCGGCTTCGCCCGCGTGGTCGCGACCCTCGTGATGCCGTTCTCGTCGCGCACGGTGAGCGCCCAGGTGGCGATCACGGTGGACGCCGACGCCGGGCGCTGCTCCGTGGACGGCACGGCGGTCACCGCCGCGGCCTGACCCCCCGCCGGTCGCCGCCCATCCAGGCCGCGAGGCCCGGGTCGCGGCCGGCGACGGAGGCCCGTGTGACCGCCGTCGGCCCGAACCGGTCGCGCACCGCGTCGAGGGCCGTGTCGAGGGCGTCGGAGGTGGGCTCGTCGATGGGCAGCGTGAGCTGCCCGTCGGCGTGCTCGTCGTCCAGGTTCGACACGGCGACGCCGAGCAGGGTGAGGCCGCGGTCGGCGATCACCGGCCCGGCGTCCTCGAGCAGCGTCCGCGCCGCGGCCAGCACCGTGGACGACGCGGCGGTCGGGCGGGGCATGGTGCGCGAGCGGGTGGCCGCCGCGTAGTCGTCGAAGCGCAGCCGCAGCGTCACCGTCCGCCCCGAGCGCCCGGACTGCCGCATCCGCCGGGTCACCCGGTCCACGAGGCCCACGAGCACCGCGTCGAGCTGGTCGGGCGACCGCCGCCGGCGCCCGAGGGCCGACTGGGCGCCGAAGGTCCGGCGCCTCCGCTTCCCCTCCACGGGCCGCGGGTCGAGGTTGTGGGCGAGGGAGTGCAGGTGCCGCCCCGACGCCTTCCCCAGCACCTCCACGAGCCGGTCCTCGCCGAGCGCGGCGAGCTGCCCGACCCGGGTGAGGCCCCGCCGGTGGAGGCGCGCGGCGGTCGCCGGGCCGACGCCCCAGAGCCGCTCGACGCGCAGGCTGTGCAGCAGGGCCAGCTCGCACTCCTCGGGGATCACCATGAGCCCGTCGGGCTTCGCCAGCGCGCTCGCGACCTTCGCGAGGCTCTTCGTGGTGGCGACCCCGACCGTGATCGGCAGGCCGGTGCGCTCCAGGACGTCCCGGCGCAGGCGCAGCGCGATCTCGGTGGGGGTGCCGAACGCGCGGGCCATGCCGCGGACGTCCAGGAAGGCCTCGTCGATCGAGATGCCCTCCACCACCGGCGAGGTGTCGCGGAACACCTCGAAGACCGCCTTGCTCGCGGCGACGTAGGCCTCCCAGCGCGGTGTCACGGTGACCGCGTCGGGGCAGAGCCCCCGGGCCGTCGCCCCGCCCATCCCGCTCTGGACGCCCATCCGCTTCGCCTCGTAGCTGGCCGCCGTCACCACCCAGCCGCCCACGAGCACCGGCCGTCCGCGCAGCGCCGGGTCGTCGCGCTGCTCCACCGAGGCGAAGAAGGCGTCGAGGTCGGCGTGGAGGATGGCGGCGTCGCGTCCGGGCATCGAACACATGTTCGCCCATCCGCCGGACGCATGCGGGCGCGCCGGGGGTAGCGTGCGCCCATGTCGGCACGGGTCGTGGTGGCGGGCGGGACGGGCCTGACCGGCAGGGCGGTCGTGCGCGCGCTGGAGCGCCGCGGCCTCACCCCGGTCGTCCTCGCGCGGGCCACGGGGGCCGACCTCACCACGGGCGCCGGCGTCGACGCGGCGCTCGCAGGGGCGGACGCCGTGATCGACGTCCTCAGCACCCCGGGCACCGACGGCACGGAGGTGGGGGAGTTCTTCGCGCGCACCACAGGGGTGCTCACGGGGGCGGGCGCGCGGGCGGGCGTCGGCGTGCACGTCGCGCTCTCGATCGTGGGCATCGACCGCGCAGAGGGGTCCGGCCACCACGCCGGCAAGCGGCGCCAGGAGGAGGCGGTCGCCGCGGGGCCCGTGCCCTGGACGGTCCTGCGCGCCACCCAGTTCCACGACTTCGCGGCCCAGGTGGTCGGGTGGGTCGCGCGCGACGGCGTCGCGCCGGTGCCGCCGGTCCCGCTGCAGCCCGTGGACCTCGGCGACGTGGCCGAGGCGCTCGTGGACGCCGCCCTCGCGCCGGCGGCCGGCCTCCTCCCCGACCTGGCCGGCCCGGAGGTGCTGGGGCTCGACGACATGGCCCGGCGCCTCGTGGCCGCCCGGGGCGACGCCGTGGAGGTCGTCACCTCCTGGGACGCGGGGCTGTTCCCGCGCGGCGACGACCCCTCCGCCCGGCTCCCAGGCCCCGGCGCCACGATCGCCGCGGGGACGTTCGCGGGCTGGCTCGCAGAGAAATTCTGACGGGGGTGTCGATCGGCGACGATCCCGTTCGTCTCAAGGGGCGACCACCCGCACAGAGGAGGACGTCATGAAGTACATGCTGCTGATCCACCACGGTGAGACCCCGGTCCCCGGCCAGGAGGCGTGGGACGCCCTGAGCGCGGAGGAGCAGGCGGCCGTGGGCGCGGCGTACCAGGCGCTCAACGCCACCCCCGGCGTGACCCCCGGGCAGTACATGCAGCCCCCCGACGCCGCCACCACCGTCCGCGTGGCCGACGGCCGCACGCTCACCACCGACGGCCCGTTCGCCGAGACGAAGGACGCGCTCGGCGGCTACCTCTTCCTGGAGGCGGACGACCTGGACGCCGCCATCGCGGTCGCGGCGCGGATCCCGGCCGCCTACATGGGCGGGGGCATCGAGATCCGCCCGCTCGTGGAGTGGTAGGCGAGGCGCCATTCGAGCGCGCCTTCCGTGACCACTGGGGGCGCGTCCTGGCCGCCCTGATCGGCCTCCTCGGCGACTTCGACCTCGCCGAGGAGGCCGCGCAGGAGGCCTTCGCGATCGCCGCGGAGCGCTGGCCGCGCACCGGTGTGCCGGACCGTCCCGCGGACTGGCTCGTGGCCACGGCCCGCAACCGCGCGATCGACCGCATCCGGCGCGCCCGCGTGCTGGCCGACAAGACCCGCCTCCTCGACGTGCCGGAGGCGGTGGAGGACGAGGTGGACCCCGACGGCGCGACCTTCCCCGACGAGCGGCTCGAGCTCGTGTTCACCTGCTGCCACCCGGCCCTCGCGCTGGAGGCGCAGGTGGCCCTGACGCTGCGCACCCTCGGCGGCCTCACCACCCCCGAGATCGCCCGGGCCTTCCTGGTGCCCGAGGCGACGATGGCGCAGCGCCTCGTGCGCGCGACCCGCAAGATCCGCACGGCGGGGATCCCCTTCAAGGTGCCCGACGACCACCTGCTCCCGGACCGCCTCGCGGCCGTGCTCGCCGTCGTCTACCTCATCTTCAACGAGGGCTACTCCGGCCGGGGCGACCTGTCGGCGGAGGCGATCCGCCTGGGCCGCGACCTGGCCGGGCTCATGCCCGACGAGCCCGAGGTGCACGGCCTCCTGGCGCTCATGCTGCTCCACGACGCCCGCAGCGCGGCCCGGCTGCGCGACGGGGAGCTCGTGCTGCTGGCCGACCAGGACCGGGCGCTGTGGGACGCCGCCGAGATCGCGGAGGGGCAGGCCGCGCTCGACCGCGCCCTGGCCCTGCGCGGCCGCGGGCCCTACCTGGTGCAGGCCGCCATCGCCTCGCTCCACGCCGAGGGGGAGAGCGACTGGGCGCAGATCGCGGCGCTCTACGGCGAGCTGGCGCGCCTCACCGGGTCGGCCGTCGTGGAGCTCAACCGCGCCGTCGCGGTGGCCGAGGCCGGCGACCCGGCCGCCGGCCTCGCGATCGCCGACGCCCTCCCCCTCGACGGCTACCACTACCTCCATGCCACCCGCGGCGAGCTGCTGCGCCGCCTGGGCCGCGACGACGAGGCCGCCGGCGCGTACGACCGCGCGCTGGAGCTGGTGCGCGACGACGCGGAGCGTCGCTTCCTGGAGCGCCGCCTCCGGGAGCTTCAGCCGCCCTCCGGGAGGTCCCAGCCCCAGTAGACCTCCACGGCGCACACGCGGTCGCCGCGGAAGCGGTGGATCTCCGTGTTGCGGAAGCGGGTGCCGTCGCCGCGGGTCGCGATGTAGGTGACGAGGACCTCGTCCCCGTCGATCTCCTGCAGCCGTGGGAACTCCCAGCCGCCGAGGTCCGCCTGGACGGGCCACCGCGAGAAGTAGGTCTCCCGGTCGACGCCGACGTCCCCGGGGGCCGAGAAGGTGAAGTCGTCGGTGAGCAGCGACTCCATGGTCTCCTGGTCGCTCGCGACGAAGGCGTCGTAGGCGGCCCGGACCCGCGCGATGCGGTCGCCGGTGGTCATCGGTTCCTCCCGGTCGGGGTGACGTCGTCGACCTACCCGCGGCGCGCTAGCGTGGACCCATGGCCGGTCCGCTGGAGGGGAGGGTGGCGCTCGTCGCCGGGGCGACCCGCGGCGCGGGCCGCGGCATCGCCGTCGAGCTCGGCGCGGCCGGGGCGACGGTGTACTGCACCGGCCGCTCGGGCGGCGGGCGGCGTGGCGACTACGACCGCCCGGAGACCATCGAGGAGACCGCGGCGCTCGTGGACGCGGCCGGCGGGCGCGGCGTGGCCGTGCGCGTCGACCACCTCGTGCCGGACGAGGTGGCCGCGCTCGTCGCGCGCATCGACGCGGACGAGGGCCGCCTGGACGTGCTGGTCAACGACGTCTGGGGCGGCGAGATGCTGGTCGGCTGGCACCAGCCGCTCTGGGAGCACGACCTGGAGAAGGGGCTGCGGCTGCTGCGGCTCGCGGTGGACACCCACCTCATCACGAGCCACCACGCGCTGCCGCTGCTGGTCCGGGAACCCGGCGGCCTCGTCGTGGAGATGACCGACGGCACGGCCGACTACAACGCCGCGAACTACCGGCTGTCGGCCTTCTACGACCTGGCGAAGGCGTCGGTCATCCGCCTCGCCTTCGCCCAGTCGAAGGACCTCGCGCCGCACGGCGGCACGGCCGTCGCCCTCACCCCCGGCTGGATGCGGTCCGAGATGATGCTCGACGTCTACGAGGTGACCGAGGAGACCTGGCGGGACGCGGTCGCGAAGCAGCCGCACTTCGCCATCTCCGAGACGCCGCGGTTCACCGGCCGGGCCGTCGCCTCACTCGCCGCCGACCCCGACCGCGCCCGCTGGACCGGGCGGAGCCTGTCGAGCGGCGGCCTGGCGATCGAGTACGGGTTCACGGACCTCGACGGCTCCCGCCCGGACTGCTGGCGCTACATGGTCGAGGTGGTGGACGCCGGCGGCGAGGCCGACACGACCGGGTACCGCTAGGAGGCGAGCGCCTCCACGAGGGCGTCGATCGCGGGCACCTGGCCCTTCACCAGCAGCTCCCGCGCCCGCTCCGGGGTGACCCAGGCGGCGCGGTCGATCTCCGGGAACTCGGCCATCCTCCCGGAGCCCTTCGGCCACTCCATCTCGAACGTGTTGCTCGTGGCCGCCTCGGCGTCCAGGTCGCCCTCGCGCGCGAAGACGATGACGCGCTTGCCCGAGGACATGCGGAACTCGCCCAGCGCCAGCCCGGGCCCGGGTGGCGGCGGGGACCCCATCTCCTCGGCGAACTCGCGCTCGGCCACCTGCTCGTCCTCCTCGCCCGGCTCCGCGAGGCCCTTCGGGATCGACCAGGCCGCCTCGACCTTCTTCGCCCAGAAGGGGCCGCCCATGTGGCCGATCAGCACCTCCACCCCGCCGTCCACGCGGCGGTACAACAGCAGCCCCGCGCTCCTCTGCGGCGCCATCACTCCGCCGGCTTGCGGGCGCGGCTCGGCGCGACCCGGGGGGCCTCGTCCGGCATCTTCGGGTAGACCGGCGGCCAGGGGTTGTCGGGGATGCCCGCCGCCAGGTCGGCGCGGTAGCGCTCCACGAGCGGGGTGATGGACTGGGGCGCGTCGTCGATCGCGGCCCACGGGTCCCCGTCGGCGGCGACCCGGCCGGGGACGGTGCGGATCGTGAGCTCGTCGGGGACGATCCCCTCCAGCTCGTCCCAGCGGAACGGGGTGGAGACCTGGCCGCCCGGCCGCGCCCGGACGCACCACGCGCCGAACACGGTCTTGTGGGGCGCGTTCTGGTTGAAGTCCACGAACACCCGCTCCCCGCGCTCCTCCTTCCACCAGGCGCCCGTGATGAGGTCGGGGCGGCGGCGCTCCATCTCGCGCGCCACCGCGACGGCGGCCTGGCGCACTCCGAAGGAGTCCCATCCCGGCTCGACGCGCACGTACAGGTGCAGGCCGCGGTTGCCGGTCGTCTTGGGGAAGGCCGTGATGCCCAGCTCGCCCAGGAAGTCCCGCACCTCGGCGGCGGCCTCGCGCACCATCGGGAAGGTGACGCCCGGGGAGGGATCCAGGTCCAGGCGCAGCTCATCCGTCTCGTCCGGCGTCGGCGCGCGGTACGGCCAGGGGTGGAAACCCAGGCAGCCCTGGTTGGCCGCCCACAGGACGTGGGCGATGTCGTGCATCACGATCGCCCGCGAGGTGGTGCCGTTGGGCGTCGACACCTCGGTCGTCTCGAGCCAGTCCGGCGCCGTCTTCGGGATGCGCTTCTGGAAGAACGACGACCCGGTGGCCCCGTCCGGGAAGCGCTGCAGCAGCGTGGGCCGGTCGCGCACCGTGCGCATCAGCGGCTCGGCGACGGACAGGTAGTAGCGGGCGAGGTCGGCCTTCGTCTCGCCGTGCTCCGGGAACATCACCTTGTCCGGGCTGGAGATGGCGACCGTGCGGCCGCCGGCGTCGAGCTCCAGGGGCGCGGGCTTCGGGGGCACGGTCAGCCGATCCGCCCGCCCTGGCGGCGCAGGGCCCGGGCGGCGACGCGCATGAGCAGGACGTTGGCGGCGGTCATCCCGGCGAAGCCGAGGATGAGCAGGGTGGTGCGCAGGTCGCCGTCGGTGTTGACCGCCGCCAGGAACAGCAGGCCCGAGGCCAGTGCCCCGCACCCGCCGACGATCGCCAGTGCGATGCGGTCGACCCAGCTCTCCACGACGTCGCGGTCGCCCCCGGCGTAGCGCTCGGTGCGCACCGTGAGGTTCCCGGACCGGAGCTGGTCGGCCAGCGTCTCGGCGTGCTCGGGCAGGGTGCGCAGCGACGGCATCATCCGCACGAGCTCCTGCTTGAGCAGGTCCTCCGGCGTGCCGAACGCGTCCTGGTGGTCGGCCAGCACCACCTCGCGGCTGGCGGTCTGCAGGCTGAAGGTGGGCGCGATCCCGCGCAGGGTGCCCTCCAGGGTGAGCAGCGCCCGGGCGAGGATCGTCATGGACCGCGGCGGGCGCAGTCCGTGGCGCTGCATGACGCTCAGCACCTGCCCGATGAAGCGCGGGTCGATGCCCCCGGCCTCGGCGAGCTGGGCGAGCTGGGTCGTCATGTCGGCCTCCAGCGCCCGCAGGTCGGCGGTGCCGCTGTCGCCCGCGAGGTCGCGCGCCGCGCGCGCGAGCACGGAGGCGTCGCGCAGGGACACGCCGATCGCGATTCCGCGCAGCCCCTGCAGCGCCCGCCCGTCCAGGCGGCCGACGGCGCCGAAGTCCAGCAGCCAGACCGTCCCCTCGGGGTCGATCATGAGGTTCCCAGGGTGCGGGTCGGCGTGGTACGTGCCGTCGTCCAGGATCTGGCCGAGGAACGAGGCCAGGATGCGCCGGGCGATCTCCGGCCGCGGCACGGGGACGGCGTCGACCGCCTCCTGGTCCGCGATCGACGCCCCCACGACCTCCTCCATCACCAGCACGCGCCCGGTGGAGAGGGTGCGGTGCACGGCGGGGACGGCGATCCCCTCGTCGCCGGCGCGGGCGGCCCGCAGGCGCGTGCCCACCTGGGCCTCGTGGCCGTAGTCGAGCTCTTCGCGGACGCCGGCGATGAGCTCCTCGGAGAGGGCCGAGAGGTGGATCTGGCGTGCCGCGTCGACGCGGCGCTCGAGCTGGCGGGACGCGAGCCGCAGCACCGCGGCGTCGCGGGCGACCACCTCGGCGATGCCGGGGCGCTGCACCTTCACCACCACCCGGGTGCCGTCGGCGAGCGTGGCGCGGTGCGTCTGGCCGATCGACGCGGCGGCGAGCGGCTCCCACTCGAAGCTCGCGAACGCCTGCTCCACCGGCTCCCCGAGCTCCTCCTCAAGGACGGCCCGGATGCCCTCGGCCGGCACGGGGCGCACGTCGGCGCGCAGGGTCGCCAGCTCGGTGGTGAGGGCGGACGGGAGGATGTCCGTGCGGGTGGAGGCGACCTGGCCGAACTTGACGAGGATCCCGCCCGAGTCCTCCAGCACGTCGCGCACCCGCCGCGACAGGTCGGGCGACTCCAGGGCCGCCCGCGACGCGTAGCGCAGGTGCAGCAGGTTGTGGCGGCGGGCGTGGCCGGCCACCTCGCGCAGCCGCCCGTACGGCGCGAGCGCCTCGTTGACCGCCCGGCCCGGGTGCAGCAGCGGGTTGCCGCGCCCCTTGCGCCCCTTGTGCCTCGGCTCCCCGCGCGTGAGCAGGTCGAGGGTGATCGCCACCGGCATCGCCGCGAGCGCCCCGAAGAACAGGACGAGCGCGACGGAGAGGAGCGTCTCCTCGAAGCCCTCGATCTCCAGTGTCACGCCGTCGGAGTCGGCGTCGCCCAGGATCACCACCGTCGCCGCGGCGCCCGCCAGCCACCCGATGAAGCCGACGATCGCCCCGCGCACCCGGCCCAGCCGCACGCCGAGCAGCCGCCCGCAGAGCTTGCCGACGGTGACGACGAACAGCACCAGCAGGACGATCCCGACGATCACGTGCACCGGGTGACCTCCCGTGGCGGCCAGGGGGGACGGGCCGCCTTTCTACCACGGGGCCCGGCCCGCGCCCGCCCCGGGCGCCTATGATCGCCCCCGCATGCCGGAGCCCACCCGCAGGACCAAGATCCTCGCCACCATCGGCCCCGCCTCGGATTCCGAGGCGACCCTGCGCGCCATGATGGAGGCGGGCATGGACGCCGTGCGCCTCAACCTGTCGCACGGGACGCTGGAGGAGGCGCTCGCCACCCACGCGCGCGTCCGCGCGCTGGCGGCCGACCTGGGGAGACCGGTCGGCACGCTCGTCGACCTCCCCGGTCCCAAGATCCGCGCGGCCAGCTTCGGCCGCGACGGGGTGGTGCTGGACGACGGCCAGCGCCTGCGCCTCGTGCCGGGCGGCGACCGTTCCACGGCGGAGGTCGTCGGCGTCGGGTACGACGGGCTGCTCGACGGCATCGAGGCCGGTGACCGCATCGCGTTCGGCGACGGCGGCATCGACGTCGAGGTCACCGATGTCACGGGCGACGCGCTGAAGGCGGTCGTCCTCCATGGCGGCAAGCTGTCCGGGCGCCCCGGGGTGCACATCCCCTCCGAGCGCCTGCAGGTGAACACGCCGACCCCCGACGACCTGCGCATCCTCGACGCCTTCGTCGAGGCGGGCGTGGACATGGTCGCGGTGTCCTTCGTCCGCTCGGCCCACGACATCCGGCGGCTCGGCACCGAGCCCCACCCGCGCGGGCCGCTGGTCGTGGCGAAGATCGAGACGCGCTCGGCCATCGACAACCTGGCGGGCATCCTCGACGCGGCCGGCGCCGTGATGATCGCCCGCGGCGACCTCGGCATCGAGTGCTCGATCGAGGACCTGCCGCACCTCCAGAAGCACATCATCCGCGAGTGCATCGCCCACGGGCGGCCCGCGATCACGGCGACCCAGATGCTGGAGTCGATGGTCCACGCGCCCACCCCCACCCGGGCGGAGGCCTCCGACGTCGCGAACGCGGTGTTCGACGGCTCGTCGGCGGTGATGCTCTCCGGCGAGACCGCCACCGGCCAGGACCCGGTCAACGTCATTGAGACGATGGCGCGCCTCTGCGCCCGGGCCGACGCGAACTTCGACACGGAGTCGTGGAACCGCCTCGTCACCCGCCTGCGCGTGACGGACCCCGACCACGGTGACGGCCGTTACCGGCGCATCACGGACACCATGACCGACGCGGCCTGGCGGGTCGCCCAGGAGCTCGGCGCCGACGCGATCCTGTGCCTCACGCGCTCCGGCTTCACGGTCCGCGCCATCGCGCGCTACCGGCCGCGCACCCCGATCCTCGGCTTCACGCCGGACGAGCGGGTGCGCCGCCAGCTCTCGATGAGCTGGGGCGCCACGCCCATGCCGCTGACCGCGTTCGCCGACAACGAGGAGATGGTCCGCGAGGCCGTCGCCACCGCGCGCGGGGCGGGCCACGTGCGCGCGGGCGACATCGTCGTCGTGCTCGCCGGCATCGACGGCCGTTCGCGCACGACGGACGTCCTCCGGGTGGTGCACGTCACCTAGCCCGTCCCGTCCGGCCGCGCGAGGACGCGAGAGAGGATGGGGAGGGTGAGGACGGTGAGCAGCCCCGCGCCGACGAGCGCCGCGGCGTTCTCCGGGCGCATCTCGCCCGTGGCGAGGCCGATCTCGGTGATCGCGACGATGAGCGGCAGTCCCGTCGCGGCGTAGAGCGAGAGGCGCAGCGGCTCGCGGCCCGGGAGGACGGGGCGGTAGAGGGCGAGCACGGGCAGCGCCCGCACGAGCAGGATGAGCCCGAAGAACACGAACAGCCGCCCCGGCGCGTGGAGGATCGAGTCGAGGTCGATCCGCATCCCCGACTCCACGAAGAAGGCGGGGATGAAGAACCCGAACGCGATCCCCTCCAGCTTGTGGTCCAGGCTGTGGTGGCCCTGCGGCAGGGCCCGTCGCAGGACGATGCCCGCGGCGAACGCGCCGAGCACGACGTCCAGGCCCAGCTCGCCGGCCAGCACGAGCAGCGCGACGAGCAGGACGACGGCGAGCCGGACCGTCGTCTGCGAGGAGGTCTCCGAGCCGAGGTCCACCAGCCTCCCGACGGGGTGCCGGCGCAGCCAGCCGTGGAGCGGCACGATGACCGCGGCCGCCAGCCCGAACACGGCGAGCAGCACGAGCGACTGCCAGGCGCCGCGGGCGCTCAGGAAGAGCGAGATGGCGAGGATGGGGAGGAACTCGCCGACCGCCCCGTTCGCGAGGATCGCCCGGCCGAACGACCCCGTGGTCTCGCCCGCGTCGCGCAGGATCGGCATGAGCGTGCCGAGCGCGGTCGTCGTGAGGGCGATGGCGACCGGCAGGAAGGCGCTGACGTACCCGCCCGCCGCGAGCGCCCCGACCACCGCGAGCGACGCGAGCATGGCGATGACCCAGGCGGCGCCGGCGCGCGCCCCCTCCCGTCCGCGGAGGACGGTCAGGTCGAGCTCGTAGCCGGCGAGGAAGAAGAGGAACCCGAGCCCCACGTTCGCGATCAGGACGATCGCGGACTCGGTCTGCGCCAGATCGAGCACCTCGGGGCCGATGACCACGCCGGCCAGCAGCAGCAGAACCACCTCGGGGACGCGCGGTCCCGGCAGCAGCCCGGCGACGATCGGCGCCACGGCCGCGACGACCACCATCACCAGGAGTGAGTCGAGCCCCTCGGGCAGTTCCATCGGCGGGAAGTCATACCGGAGGGCGCGGGTGGTGTCCTCGGCCGATCCGGCTTACGTGGGCGGCGGCCCCCGGGCTACTCCGCCTGGGGGAGCTTCGCGGTGCCGCGCCGGGCGGGCTTCGCCGACGGCGGGGGCACGACCGGTCCGATGTCGCCGTCGGGGGCGTCGTCCAGGTCGACGATCACCGGGGCGTGGTCGCTCGGGCCGGTGCCCTTGCGCGCCTGCCGGTCGACCCAGGCCGCGCGCACCCGGCCGGCCACCGGGCCGGAGGCGAGGGCCAGGTCGATGCGCATGCCCAGGTCCTTGTGGAACATCCCGGCCCGGTAGTCCCAGTAGGTGAAGACCCGGCTGTCGGGCCAGCGCTCGCGCACCACGTCGTGCAGGCCCAGGTCGAGCAGCCCCTGCAGCGCCGCCCGCTCGGGCGAGGTGACGTGGGTCTGGCCCTCGTAGGCGCCGGGGTCGAAGACGTCCTCGTCGGCCGGGGCGATGTTCATGTCGCCCAGCACCGCGGCGTCGTCCGGGCCGCCGGCCACCACCTCGCGGAGGGCCGCGAGCCACTCCAGCTTGTACCGGTAGTGGTCGGAGTCGGGCTGCCGCCCGTTCGGGACGTAGAGGGAGTGCACCCGCACGCCGCCGCAGGTGGCCGCGAGCGCCCTGGCCTCGGCCACGCCGTCCCAGTCGGGCGCGCCCGCCACGCCGCGCACGACGTCGTCCAGGCCCACCCGCGACAGGATCGCGACGCCGTTCCAGCCCCCCTGGCCGAAGGCGGCCGCCTGGTACCCGCGGGCGGCGAGCTCGTCGTCGAGGACCTCGGCGAAGCCCTCGTCGCCGATCTTCGTCTCCTGCAGGCACACGACGTCCGGCGCCCGCTCGTCCAGCCAGGGGAGCAGCCGCGGCATCCGCTGCTTCACCGAGTTGACGTTCCAGGTGGCGATCCTCACCGTCGCTCCATCGAGGCGAGGGAGCGGACGAGCGTCGCGAGGCGGGCCCGGTCGTCGTGCAGGGTCGCGACCGTCCCGGCCAGGCGCCGCTCCGCCTCGGGCGTGAGGCGCAGGAGGGCGCTGCGGCCGTCGTCGGGCGACGCCTCACGCGTCAGGAGGCCTGCGGCCTCCGTCCGCGCCACGAGGTCGGTGACCGTGTTCTGCGCGAGCTGCATGCGCCGGGCGAGGTCGGTGACCGTCGCGCGCTCGCTGCCGTCGGGTGCGCCCTTCACGAGCAGCAGGAGCAGGTGGCGCTGCGGCGTGAGCCCGTTCGCGACGGCGATCTCCTCGCTGCGGCGCATGAAGCGGCGGAGGCCCTCGCGGAGCGCGGCGGCGTCGCGGTAGTCCTCCGGCGTCACGGCGCGGTCGGCGGGGCTCGTCCCGGTCATCCCCCCGGAGGCTAGCGGCGCCGCCCGCCGCCACGCCGAGAAGCGCCGCGCAAAATACATCGTACTCAGATACAGTTGCCGCCATTACGGCGATAGGTGCCGGGAATCGCGTCTTTCGAGGGAGGGTGTGTGTCACGACGGGCCGGTGGGCAGTGGGCGCGCGGTCACCGCGAGCCGCTGAACGGCAGCGAGCGCATCAAGCGCGACGACGACGGGCTCAACGTGCGGGCGCGCATCGTCGGCCGCTACGCGCGGGACGGGTTCCGCTCCATCCACCCGGACGACCTGCGGGGCCGGTTCCGCTGGTGGGGCCTCTACACGCAGCGCCGCCAGGGGGCGACCGGCGACGTGGAGGAGGTGGAGGACGAGCACTTCATGATGCGCGTCCGCATCCCGGGCGGCCGGCTCACGAGCGCCCAGCTGCGCACCGTGGGGGGCATCGCCCGCCGCCACGGTCGCGACGTCGCCGACGTCACCGACCGGCAGAACGTCCAGTTCCACTGGATCCGCATCGAGGACGTCCCCGCCATCTGGGAGGAGCTGGAGGCCGCCGGCCTCAGCACCGCGCAGGCCTGCGGCGACGTGCCCCGCACCACCATCGGCTGCCCCCTCGCCGGCGTGGACGCCCGGGAGCTGCTGGACGCGACGCCGCACATCGCCGCGGTCGAGGCCCACCTGCTGGACCCGGCCTTCTCCAACCTGCCGCGCAAGTTCAAGACCTCGGTGGCGGGGTGCGCGGACGGCTGCGCCCAGCACGAGATCAACGACGTCTCCTTCGTCGGGGTGCGCCACCCGGACGGCCGCGTGGGCTACGACCTGTGGGTGGGCGGCGGCCTCGGCCCCGCGCCGCGGCTCGCCCGCCGCGTGGGCGCCTTCGTGCCGCCGGAGCGCGTCGGGGAGGTGTGGGCCGGCGTGGCGGGCCTGTTCCGCGATCACGGCTACCGCCGTTCCCGCAACCACGCGCGCTTCAAGTTCCTCGTGGACGACTGGGGGCCGGAGCGGGTGCGCGAGGTGCTCGAGGCGGAGTACCTGACGGCGCCGCTCGACGACGGCCCCGCCCCGGCGCCGTCCCCCTCCGCCCAGCGCGACCACGTGGGGGTCTTCGCGCAGGCGGACGGCCGGCACTACGTGGGCGCCGCGCCGCGGGCCGGCCGCACGTCCGGGAGCGAGCTGGAGCGCGTGGCCGACCTGGCGGACCGGTTCGGGAGCGGGCGCGTGCGCCTCACGACCCGTCAGAAGATCGTCGTGCTGGACGTGGGGGCCGGTGACGTCGAGCCCCTCGTGGCCGCGCTGGAGGCCATGGACCTCCTCGTCCGCCCGGGGCCGCTGCGCAGCGGGGCCATGTCGTGCACGGGCAACGAGTTCTGCAAGATCGCCGTGGCCGAGACGAAGGCCCGCACCGACGGCCTGGTGCGCGCGCTCGAGTGCCGCCTGCCGGACCTCGAGGAGCCGGTGCGCATCCACGTCAACGGGTGCCCGAACTCGTGCGCGCGCGTCCAGGTGGCCGACATCGGGCTGCTCGGCTCGCTGATGCCCGGTGGGGACGGGACACGCGTCGAGGGGTTCCAGGTGCACCTGGGCGGCCACCTCGGACCGGAGGCCGCCGTCGGACGGCGGGTGAAGGGGCTGCGCGTGCGCGGCGACGAGCTGGAGGACTACCTGGAGGGGCTGTTGCGGCGCTTCCTGGACACGCGCGACGACGGCGAGCCCTTCCACGCGTGGTCGGCGCGCGCCGACGAGGCGTGGCTGCAGCCGGCCGTGGTGGCCGCATGAGCACCACGCGCGTCGCGCCCTTCCACTGCCCGTACTGCGGCGAGGGCGACCTGCGCCCGGCGGGCCACGGCCTCCACGGCCTCCACTGGTGCCCGGACTGCGACCGCCGGTTCGGCCTGCGCTTCGCGGGCCTCGGACCCGACGAGATCACCACCGATCAGGGGGATGGGAATGACCACAGCAGCACGTGAGCGCGTCCTGACGTCCACCGACGACGTCGCCGGCCTCGGGCCCGGGGACGACGTCCGCCTCGTGGAGGTCGACGAGGACACCTCCGCCTACGGCCTCGGCCACATCCCGGGCGCCATCGCCTGGCACTGGCGCGACGACCTCCACGAGGCGGTGCGCCGCGAGGTGATCGACCAGGAGGCGCTCGTGGACCTGCTCGCCCGCTCGGGCGTCGGCCCGGAGACGGTGGTGGTGCTCTACGGCGGCAACAACAACTGGTTCGCCGCGTACGCCTACTGGCTGCTGCGGCACCGCGGCTTCGACCGCGTGCGGCTCATGGACGGTGGCCGCAAGAAGTGGGAGCTGGAGGACCGCGACCTGGTGACCGACGTCCCGCAGGTGGCGGCCGCCGATCCCGGCCCGCTGGGGCCGGAGCGCCCGGGGTTCCGTGCCCACCGTGACGAGGTGCTCGCCCACATCGGCGCCGACGGCGCCACGATGGTGGACGTCCGCAGCCCGCTGGAGTTCTCGGGCGAGGTGGTCGCCCCGCCGCACCTGCCGCAGGAGCAGGCCCAGGTGCCCGGGCACATCCCCGGCGCGGCCAACGTGCCCTGGGCGGTGACGGCCCGCGACGACGGCTCGTTCCGCGACGACGAGGAGCTCGCCGCCCTCTACGCCGGCGTCGGCGTGACCCCCGACACGGACGTCATCACCTACTGCCGCATCGGCGAGCGGTCGAGCCACTCGTGGTTCGTCCTCCACGAGCTCCTCGGCTACGAGCGCGTGCGCAACTACGACGGCTCCTGGACCGAGTACGGCAGCCTCGTGGGCGTGCCGGTGGAGCGCTAGCCCGGCAGCACCTCGTCCAGCATCCTGCCCGCGGTCGCCGGGTCCTGGTCGTACCAGGCCCGGTTGATCGCGGTGTAGGGCTCCCAGCGCTCCGGCACGTCGGCCTCGAGCATGGGCGCCTCCACCGGGCAGACCTCGGTGCAGGCCGAGCAGTCGATGCAGGCCCACGGGTCGATGTGCAGCATCCGCGCCGCGCCGAAGCCCTCCTCGCCCGGGCGGGGGTGGATGCAGTCCACCGGGCACGCCTCCGCGCAGATGGTGTCCACCACCCCGACGCAGGGCTCGGTGATGACGTAGGCCACGTCCGGAGGGTACATCGCAGAACGATGTACTGTCCCCCCGACCGGGCCATCCGTCCGGGGGGCGCCGGGCGGGCGCCCCCGCTGCCATCCTCCGTCCCCGGCGCCCGCCCGGAGGGCGCCACTCCCGGAGACTGGAGCCCCCATGCCGGATCTCGCCGTCGCCCGGCCCCTCACGCCCCGGCTCAGCGCGGTCTACCAGGAGGTCCTCGCCCGGAACCCCGGGGAGGCCGAGTTCCACCAGGCGGTGGGGGAGGTGCTGGAGACCCTCGGGCCGGTGGTCGCCAAGCACCCCCGCTACGCCGAGGCGGGCATCCTGGAACGGCTCTGCGAGCCGGAGCGCCAGATCATCTTCCGCGTGCCCTGGGTGGACGACGCGGGCGCCGTGCGCATCAACCGGGGCTTCCGGGTGGAGTTCAACAGCGCCCTCGGGCCGTTCAAGGGCGGGATGCGCTTCCATCCCTCGGTGTACGCCGGGGTCATCAAGTTCCTCGGCTTCGAGCAGGTCTTCAAGAACGCCCTGAGCGGGATGCCGATCGGCGGGGGCAAGGGCGGGTCCGATTTCGACCCGCACGGCCGCAGCGACGACGAGGTGATGCGCTTCTGCCAGTCGTTCATGACCGAGCTGTACCGGCACCTCGGCGAGTACACCGACGTCCCGGCCGGCGACATCGGCGTCGGCGAGCGCGAGATCGGCTACCTCTTCGGCCAGTACAAGCGGATCACGAACCGCTACGAGTCGGGCGTCCTGACCGGCAAGGCCCTCGGGATCGGGGGCGCCAGGGTGCGGCGCGAGGCCACCGGCTACGGGCTCGCGATCTTCACCGAGGAGATGCTGAAGGCGACCGGGCGCTCCCTCAGCGGCCGGCGGGTGGTCGTCTCCGGCTCGGGCAACGTGGCGATCTACGCGATCGAGAAGGCCGGGGCGCTCGGCGCCCAGGTCGTCGCCTGCTCCGACTCCGGGGGATACGTCGTGGACGAGTCCGGTCTCGACGTCGGCCTGCTCCGGCAGATCAAGGAGCGCGAGCGCGGCCGGCTCACGGACTACGCGGAGCGGCGCGAGGGCGCCCGGCACGTCGAGGGCGGGTCGGTCTGGGAGGTGCCGTGCGAGGTGGCGCTGCCGTGCGCCACCCAGAACGAGGTCGGGGTGGCGGACGCCCGGCGCCTCGTGGACGGCGGCTGCATCGTGGTCGCCGAGGGCGCCAACATGCCGACGATGCCGGACGCCGTCCGCCTCCTCACCTCCGAGGGGGTGCTGTTCGCGCCCGGCAAGGCCGCCAACGCGGGCGGGGTGGCGACCTCCGCCCTGGAGATGCAGCAGAACGCGACGCGCGACTCGTGGACCTTCGAGTACTCGGAGGAGCGGCTCGGGGAGATCATGCGGGCCATCCACGAGCGGTGCGCCTCGACCGCCGAGGAGTACGGGACCCCCGGCGACTACGTCGCGGGCGCGAACATCGCCGGGTTCATCGCCGTGGCGGACGCGATGCTCTCGCTCGGCCTCGTCTGAGGCGGCCCGTGTAGGTTCGCGCCCGTGACCGGCGTCCCACAGGCGTCCCCGCCCCTCGCCCCGGGGGACCTGTTGCGGCCGGGCACGCGGGACCCGCTGGCCCTGCTCGTGGCCTGGTCGGTGCGGAAGGCCACGCTGCCGCTGCTTTGGCTCGGCTTCATCATCGCCCTGCTGGCGCGCCGGGCCGACGGCATCCACCTGGGCCTGGACTCGGCCGACTCGGTCGGCGACCGGCTCACCTCCCCGCTGGCGGCGGTGGTCATCGCCATCCTGCTGTGGTTCGGGACGGCGATCGCCGCGCTCGTGCTGGCCTACCCCATGGCCCGCGACCGCGCGCGGGCGCTGCCGGCGATCGACGGTCGCGGCGCGCGGTTCGCGGCCCTCACCGACCGGATCGCCGTGACGCGCGCCCTGCGCGCGCTGCGCTGGACGACCCACGTACGGCAGGAGGCCGCCCGGCGTCTCGGGGACACCGGGCGGCGCATCGTCCGCATCGACCGCCTGCTGGACATCGCGAACTGGGTCCTGCTGGTCCTGGTCCCGGTTGTCGCGATCGTGACCGCCGAGGAGCTCCGGGTCACCGCATGACGGGGACCGTGATGCGGAAGGCCCGGGTCGCCGGCGCCGAGCGGTTGCCCGCCGCGTCGGCCGCCACCAGCCGGACCCGGTAGCGGCCCGCCGCCAGCGCCCGGCCGCCGAGGCGGCCGTCGAGCAGGATGCGGTTCGCGCCCGCCCGGCCCGTGCGGACCAGGGTGCCCTTCACGGGGACGTGCCGCACCCGCCTCCCGGCCACCCGGCGCTCGACGCGCAGCGTGACCGTCGCGTCCTCGGAGAGCGTGAAGCGGACGACGGTGCCGGCCTTCCCCCGCCGGGCGACCGGGAAGGCCGCCTTCGAGAGGCGCACGCCGGCGATGCGCGGCGCGACGCCGTCGCCGCCGGCCTGGCCGCCACCACCCGCACCCGGGCCGCCCGCGCCACCCGGCGCCGGCGGGCCCTGCCGCAGCGTCAGCCGCACGTTGTCGGCGGTGGCCGAGGACAGGGTCGTGTCGGCGTCGGCCGAGATCAGCCGCACCGTGATGCGGCGGGTGCCCACCGGGACCGTGCCCGAGCCCTCGCGGCGCAGGAGCGTCGTCATGTTGCGGCGGTCCGCGGCGGTGACGCCCGCGAGCTCCACCCGCCCGAGGACGGCGCCGGAGGCCGAGACGAACTCGGCGCGCGCGCTCATCACGTCGGGGACGTCCAGCGCCCCGCCGAGCCACGCCGAGAGCGTGATCGCCGAGCGCCCGCCGTCGATGGCGGCCGCGGCGGCCGAGACGTCGACCGTCTGGAACGCCTGGGTGGTCCCGCCGGTGGACCGGCTGTCGCCGCCCCACAGGAGGGCGTTGCCGCCGGAGAGCCGGGGCGACTCGAGTCGCGTGGGGAAGAACGCGCCGGCCCCGAAGCCGTAGCGGATCGACGTCACGTTGCCCGTCCGCTGCCAGCCGGGGATCGCCGGGAAGTCGGACACGTTGCGGCCCGATCCCGCCCCCTCGAAGCCGCCGTTGACGACGAGGTTGCCCTGCAGCTCGCCGTTCCCGGTGCCCTTCAGGACCAGGACGCGGCCGGTGCCGCGGTCGGCGCCGATCACGTCGTCCACGCCGTCGCCGTCCAGGTCGGCGATGGCGACGTCGCAGAGGCCGTCGTAGGGACGGATCGGATCGGCCGCGAGGCCGGTGGTGCCGTTGTCGCGGAGGACGACCAGGCCGCCGCCGCTGCCGCACCGCGCGACGACGACGTCGTCGCGGCGGTCGCCGTCGAGGTCACCGACCGCGACGGCCCGGTGCTCGCCCGGGACCATGAGGTCGGCGCCGCCGGCCAGGGGCCCCTGCGGCGACATGCGCACCGACACCACGTCGCGCATCACGGTGACGAGGTCGCGCCGGCCGTCGCCGTTGAAGTCGCCCGACGCCAGGCCGTGCGGCGCGGTGAGCGACGCGGCGAGCGGCAGGCCGAGGTTCACCGGGCTGGCGAACGCCGCCGCGCCGGCGCCGCGCAGGTAGCGGCCCCCGGTGCCGATGAGGTCGCCCGCGGCGAGGTCCTCGATGGCGTCGCCGTCGAAGTCCTCGACGACGAGGGGCGCGAGGACGTTCGCCACGGTGGGCCCGTCGACGAAGCCGCCGGCGGGGGAGCCGAGGCGGAGGTAGACGTTCCCGCCCGACGCGTCGCCCGCCGAGATGGCCAGGTCCTCGCGGTTGTCGGCGTTGAAGTCACCGGTGACGAGCGCGCGGGGCACCCTGCCGCCGACGGCGAGGTCGGGGACCGCGCCGCCGAAGCGGCCACCGCCGGTGCCGAGCCGGATCGAGACGTCCTTGTCGGCCTGGTTCGTGATCGCGAGGTCGTCCTCGCCGTCGTTGTCGAAGTCCCCCACCACGAGCTGGCCTGGATCCGCCCCGGCCGCGACGTCGGGGGCGGCGTTGAAGCTCCCCGTGCCGTCGTTGAGGAGGATCCTGACCACGCCCTCCTTCTCCTTCTGCCTGGCGGACACCACGGCCACGTCCGGCCGGCCGTCGCGGTTGAAGTCGCCGACGCCCATCGAGACGGGGTCGGTCACCGGGAACGTCGGGCCCGGGGTGAGGCCCCCGTCGCCGGCGAGGGCGACGGGGGCCAGGGCGAGCGCCGCGGCGGCGACGGCCCCCGCCGCCGCCGCGCGCCGGACCGGGTGCCGCCTCACGACACCCCGTCCTTCACGCCCGTGATGACGATGTACTCGCTCTCGGTCGCCCAGGTGCCGTCGGTGGACGTGTCCATCTCGTCGGACAGGGCGATGAGGTCGGTGCGCAGGGCGTCCCAGCGGCCGTCCGCCGTGAGCGCCTCGCGGGCCTTCACGAGCGGGCCGTAGCAGGTGGCCATGAAGTCGATGAAGGCGGCCGCGGACGCCTCGCGGAACTCCACGGTGGTGCGGGCGAAGGACAGCGTGACGCCCATGCCCTCGAAGAGGCGGGTCACGTGGTCCGGGTCGCCCCAGAGCGGCGGCGCGGAGACGCCGGCCGGCGGGGCCGGCATGTACGGGGACAGCGTGCGGAAGAACCGCCCGATGTAGCCCTGCGGCGTCCAGTTGGCGAGGACGATGCGACCACCGGGACGGCAGACGCGGGCCAGCTCGCTGGCGGTCTCCTCGTGGAACGGCGCGAACTGCACGCCCAGCGTGGACAGCACCACGTCGAAGCGCTCGGCCGCGAACGGCAGGTCGCCGGCGTCACCCTCCACCCACTCCACGTCCACGCCGGCCGTGGCGGCCCAGGCGCGGCCCGCGTCGAGCAGACGGGGGACGATGTCCAGCGCGACCACGCGTGCGCCGGTCGTGGCGGCGGGGATCGAGGCGCTGCCGGTACCGCATGCGACGTCGAGGACCTGCTCGGACGGCGTGATGGCCGCGGCCTCGACCGCGGTCCGGCCGACCTCGAGGACCAGCTTGTCGGCAACCGCCGCGTAGTCGCCGGCCGCCCACACGGTGCGGAGGCGCTCGGACATCGCGGCGGAGTTGATCATCGTGCTCATTTCAGGTCCCTCCCGGGGATCGGTTGATGGGAGCAGGCTCCCCGGGGACCGTGTGAGCGGGCGTGTGAGCCGCGTGTGAGGGCGTCAGCCGGCGGCCGCGAGCTCCCTCAGGACGGGGTTCTCGATCTCGGCGGCCGTGGCGCGGGCGGCGTCGAGGGCGCCCTCGACGCCCAGGTGGGCCAGGTGCAGCTGGGCCCGCACGACGAGCTCGCGCATGGTGGTGCGGGCGGCGAGCGCGTGCAGCCGCTCGGCGTGCCCGAGCGCCGACCCCTCACCCGTCGCGACGGCGTCGGCGACCACCGCGTCCAGGGAGTACCCGTGGGTCCACTCGTACCGGTCCGGGGTGCGCGTGGCGCGCACCACCGCGTCGTCGAGCCAGCGGCGCCCGTCGTCGTGGCGCCCCCGCCGGATCTCGAGCAGCCCGATCGCGCGGGCCGACACGGCCTCCCAGCACGGGTCCTCCACCTGGCAGGCGAGGCTGAACGCGTGCTCCAGCCGGTCTGCGGCCCGGTCGAGCGCGCCCGTGCGCACCTCCACCTCGGCGAGCAGGGCCTGCGGCCAGGGCCGGAACGACGTCCACCGCTCGGCGTCCACGAGGTCGAGCGTCCGCTCGAAGGTCGTGATCGCCTCATCGTCCTCCCCGCGCAGGGAGTGGATCCGGGCGATGAGGGAGAGGGACCACGCGGCCAGGCGGCGCTCCATGGCGGCCTGCGCGCGCTCCACCGACTCACCGAGGCGCACGAGCGCGCTCTCGTAGAGCGCCATGTCCGAGTGGTTCATCCCCTGGAAGGCGCGCACGGAGGCGATCTCGGCGTCGCCCTCCGCAAGCGCGCTCGCCTGCGCGAGCCAGGCCTCGGCACGCTCGCGGTGCCCGGCCTGGACGTTGATGAAGCCGAGCTCGCGGTGCGCCGCGACGGCCTCGGCCCGGGCCCCGGCGCGGTCGGCCACGGCGATCGCCTGGTGCAGCACGGCGGCGCCCTCCTCGTCGCGGCCGCGGATCGCGTGGACGAGGGTCGTGCCAAGGGCGACGAGCGCCTTCGCGCGCAGCTCGCCGTCCCCGCAGGCGGCGGCCTCGGTGCAGGCGCGGCGCAGCCGCTCGACGGCGGTCTCCACCGCGCCGGCGTCGGCGGCGGCCAGCCCCGCCTCGAGCTGGCCGAGCGCCGCGGCCCGCCCGCCGGCGGGCGGGCGGATGGGCGCGTCCGAGGCGTAGGCCGCGCGCCGGACCGCCGGCGACGGCGCCATGCCGAGCTCCTCGCGCCACAGGGCCTCGCAACGCTCCACCTGGGCGAGGGCCCCCGCGCGGTCGCCGGACGCGGCCATGCACCGCACGAGCAGCTCGTGGTGCACCTCGAGGAGCGGCTCCAGGTCGACCGCCCGGGCCGCCGCCGCCAGGGCCGCGTCGGCGCGCCCGGCGGCGAGGCCGGCGCGCGCCCGCTCCTGCAGCAGGCTCGTCATGGCGCCCGCCTGACGGCGGCGCTCCACCGCGAGCCACGCCTCGAAGCCGGCGCCCCCCGGGAACGCCATCCCCTCCAGGAGCTCCCCCGCGAGCAGGTCCACCGGGACGTCCGGGTCGAGATCGTCGGAGGTCACGAGCAGGGCGTCCACCACGACGCCCTCCGGGAGCCCCAGCACCACCGGGTCGCCGCGCAGGGCCCCCGGCGCGCCCAGCGCGCGCCGCAGCTCGGCCAGGCTCCAGCGCAGCGCGCCCAGCGGGTCGTCGGCCTCGGCGAACAGCAGCGAGGCGAGCTGGCGGCGGGCGACGGGGCGCCCCGTCAGGACGAGGTACGCGAGGATCCCCCAGGCCTTCGCGCCGCGCGGCGGGGGCAGCTCGGCGCCGTCCCGCGACAGGCCGGGGCGCCCGAGCAACCGGATCGAGAGGATCCCCTCCGCGTTCGCCGCCGTGACCATGCAGACTCCCCGTGCGCGTCCGGCGGCGAGGATACGACGAACGGAGGCTCCTGCGATGCCCCGATTCCTTGTGGAGCGCAATCTGGGTGAGATCGGCGAGGACGCCCTGCGGGCGGCGGCCGACGCCACGACCGATGTCCGGCTGCGGGACTTCCCGCAGATCGGCTGGGAGCGGTCGCACGTCCTGCGCACCGCGCAGGGGCTCACGGCGATGTGCGTCTACTCGGCCCCCGACCCCGAGACCATCCGGACCTACTCGGCGGCCGTGGGCCTGCCGGTCGACTCGATCCACGAGATCCGGATGGACCTGGTGCCCGACGACGGGTAGTTCGCGTCGTCTGTCACGTTTTTGAGATGCCGAATCGGGGTCATTAGGGTGACCGAACTTCACCCGACCGAGAGGCGCACGTGTCCGACGCCGAGCCGTCCATCGAGATCATCTCCTGCCCGCAGTGCGGGGTCCCCGCCGAGGTCGTGGGGGACTTCACGCTCGGCAGCACCCACGGACGGATGGAGCACCTCGTGACGATCTGCGCCCAGGGCCACTGGCTCACGCCCCGCCGCGAGCAGGTGCCGGAGTACGCCACGCCGCCGATCCCGGGGATCGTCGACCCCACGCGCTAGCGGCGGGCGAGCACCTCCCGGAGGCAGGGTGAGCGGTGGGCCCCCGCCCCTCCGGGGGCGGGACGTCGTGCGCGACGCCTTCCGGCGCTCGCGGCGCGGCACCGCCCTCTCGGCGGGGATGACGTGCGTCCACCAGGTCTGCGAGGCGGCGACGCCGGTCATCGTGGGGCTCGCGGTGGACCGCGCCGTGGTCGAGGGCGACCTCGGCGCGGCGCTGGCCTGGATCGGCCTGCTCACCGCCGTCTACGTCCTGCTCTCGGCGGCGGGCAACGGCGCGCTGCCCGTGGGCGAGCGGGCGGCGACGCGCGCCGAGCACGACGTGCGCCTGGCCATCGTCGCCCGCGTCCTCGATCCGCGGGGCACGGCGCGGCACCGGGCCTCCGGTGAGCTGCTGAGCGTCGCGGGCACGGACGCCGCCGCCGTCGGCTCCGTGGTCAACGCGGTCTCCGGTGCCACGAGCGCCCTCGCCGCGTTCGCGGCGGCGACCGTCGCGCTCATGGTCATCTCGGTGCCGCTCGGGCTGGTGGCGCTGGGCTGCGTCATCGTGGTGGTGGTCGTGGTGCCGTGGCTCGGGCGCCCCCTGGAGGAGCGGATCGGCGCCCAGCAGGCGGCGGCGGCCGACGTCTCGGCGCTGGCCGTCGACCTGATCGGGGGCCTCCGGATCCTGGCCGGCATCGGCGCCCGTCCCGCGGCGGCCGTCCGGTTCCGCGCGATGAGCCGGGAGGCGATGGGGACCCGGATCCGGGCCGCCGGCGCGGAGGGGCTGTTCGTGGGCGTGACGGGCACCGTCGCGGGGCTGCTCCTGGTGGTGGTCGCCGCGGTCGGCGCCCACCTCGCCGTGGACGGCGACATCACGATCGGCGGCCTCATCGCCTCCGTCGGCCTTGCCACGTTCCTGGTCGGCCCCGTCTCCCGGCTCGCCTACACCGGCGCGGAGGTCGCGGGCATCCGGGCGTCCGCCCGCCGGGTCGCCGCCGTGCTGTCCGACCCGTACGCCGTGCCGGACGGCGAGCACGGCGCCGTGCCGGCCGGCGGGGCCCTGGCCCTGCGGGGCGTCGCCGGCGAGGCGCTCCGCGGCCTGGACCTGGAGGCCGTCCCCGGCGAGCTGCTGGGCGTCGCCTGCGACGACGCGGCCGCCGCCCGCGAGCTCCTGGCGGTGCTGGCCCGTGACGCCGACCCGGTCGAGGGGGCCGTCACGCTCGGAGACGCCGCCGCCGCCGCGGTCCGCATCGAGACCTGGCGCGCGGCCGTCGCCGTCGTCCCGCACGACTCCGAGATCTTCACCGAGGGGCTCGCCGACCTGCTCGGCGGCGACGGGGACGCTGCGCTCGGCGCGGCCGAGGCGCGCGAGGTGGCGCAGGCCGTGGCGGACGCGGGGGCCTCGCACCGGGGCCTCACTCTCTCCGGCGGTCAGCGGCAGCGGCTCGCGCTGGCGCGCGCCCTGGCGCTCGGCGCCCCCGTGCTCGTGCTGGACGAGCCGACGACGGCGCTCGACGCCGCGACCGAGTCCCGCGTGGCCGCCGGCCTGGCGGACCTGCGTCGTGGCCGCACCACGGTGATCGTGACGGCGAGCGCCGGGCTGCTCGCCCGGGCCGACCGGGTCGTGCTGGTGAGCGGGGGCCGGGCCGTGGCCTCGGGGACCCACGAGGACCTCCTGGCGCGCGAGGACTACGCCGGGCTGGTGACCGGGTGAGCGCGAACGAGGCCCGGCTGCCCGTCGCGACGCCCGCGGAGTCGCGCCGCCTGCTGGTGGGGCTCCTGCGCCCGCACCGCTGGGGGGTCGTCGGCTGCGCCCTGCTGGCCCTCGCGGCGACGGGCTCGGGCCTGCTCGTCCCGCCGATGGTGGGCCTGCTCGTGGACGTGGTGCAGGAGGGCCGTCCCGCCGCGGACCTCGTCGCCCCGCTCGTCGTGCTGACCGTGGCGACGCTCGTGCAGGGCGTCCTGGCCGGCGTGGCCATCACCGCGGTCGCCCGCGTCGGGGAGCGCACCCTCGCCACCCTGCGCGAGCGGGTGATGGACCGCGCCCTCGCCGTGTCGCCCGCCCGGATCGAGCGCGGGGGGCCGGGCGACCTGGTGGCGCGGGTGGGCAACGACGTGGACACGGTCAGCGACGCGCTGCGCTACGCCTTCCCCCAGTTCATCGTCGCCTCGCTCACGGTCGCCCTGACCCTCGTGGGCCTGGCCGTCCTCGACTGGCGGCTCGCGCTGGCGGGCCTCGTGGCGGTGCCGTTCTACGTCATGGCCGGCCGGCTCTACCTGCGCGTGAGCCCCCGGCTCTACGCGGAGACGCGCCGCGCCGAGGCCGACCGCACCCAGCAGCTCGTGGAGACGATCGGCGGGCGGCGCACCATCACGTCGCTGCTGCTCGGCCCGCGTCACATGGACCGGGTGGCCGAGAGCTCGGAGCACGCCCGGCGCGCCCACCTGCGCGCGATCGACGCGGGGGCGTGGTTCTTCACCCGGATCCACATGGGCGAGCTGCTCGGGACGGCCTCCGTCCTGCTCGTGGGCACCGTCCTCGTGGACCGCGGCATCGTGACGCTGGGCGCGGCGACGGCGGCCGCCCTCTACTTCATCCGGCTCTTCGACCCCGTGGGGGAGCTCCTCGAGCTGCTCGACGAGGTGCAGTCCGCCACGGCGTCCCTCACCCGCCTCGCCGGTGTGGCCCTGCTGCCGGCGCCGGACCGGGACCGCGCGCCCGAGCCGGCCGGCGCCGGGGTCCGCATCCGCGACCTGCGGTTCGGGTACGACGACGGTCCGGACGTGCTCCACGGCGTGGACCTCGACATCGCACCCGGCGAGCACGTGGCGATCGTCGGGGCGAGCGGCGCCGGCAAGACGACCCTCGCGGCGCTGCTCGCCGGCATCCACGCCCCGCGGGCCGGCACCCTCGAGGTGGGCGGGGTCCCCGTGACCGCGATGGGCGCCGACCAGCTCGCCGAGCACGTGGCCCTCATCTCCCAGGAGGTCCACGTCTTCTCGGGGCCCCTGGAGGCCGACCTTCGGCTCGCCGACCCGGACGCCGGGGACGACCGCCTGCGCGAGGCCCTGGCGCGGGCCGGCGCGCTCGGCTGGGCCGACGCCCTGCCGGAGGGGCTCGGCACCGCCGTCGGCGTCGGCGGGCTCGCCCTGGACCCGGTCCGGGCGCAGCAGCTTGCGATCGCGCGGCTCGTGCTGCGCGATCCGCCGGTCGCGGTCCTGGACGAGGCGACCGCGGAGGCCGGCAGCGCGGGCGCCCGGATCGTGGAGGCGGCCATGCACCGCGCCATCGACGGGCGCACGGCCCTGCTCATCGCCCACCGGCTCTCGACCGCCGCCACCGCCGACCGCGTGGTGGTGCTGGACGGCGGGCGGGTCGTGGAGGAGGGGCCCCCGGCGGAGCTCGCGGCCGGAGACGGCCCCTACGCCCAGCTCTGGGCCGCCTGGCGCCGCACGCGCTGAGACCGTCCGAGCGTCGAGGCCGTCGCCTGTCCCGTCGGCTGGTCACCTCGGGCTGGACCGGTGGCACCCTCGGGCCATGGAGGTGCTGGTCATCCTGGGGTGCGTCGCCCTCGGCGTCGTCTCCTTCACCACGCTCGCGGCCCTGGGCGCCCGTCCCGGGTGGGCGATCACGGGGGGCGTCCTCAGCACCGGTTTCGGGCTCGTCGGTGTCGCGGCGCTCCTCGTCACGGGCCTGTCGTGCATCGTCGGGAACCCCGGTGACGAGCAGCGACGCTTCTGCGACGGCCTCGACGCCGCCCCCGAGGCGATGTGGGCGGGCTACCTCGCGATGCCGGTCGTGCCGGCGGCCCTCGCCGTCCTCGCGTGCCTGCTCTGCTCGCGCGACGACGGCATCGGGATCCTGGTGCTCATCGGGTCGGTCGGCCTCGGGGTGTTCGGCCCCCTCCTCTTCTTCGAGGCCGTCCGAGCCGTCCTGACCTAGCCGCTCCGGTCAGCCCCCGTACCCGGCCCGGATGTCTGGATCCCGGGGGTCGATCGTCTCGATCACGCCGCCCGTGGCGTCGAGCGCCTCCACCCCCACCGGGAGCCCCTTCTCACGTGGCAGGAACATGAGGACCACGCCGTTGGCGACCCCTGGGGTCAGGGCGCTGCCGTCCGGATAGACGATCCGCACGGAGTCCACGCCCTCCCGCACGCGCCCGAGGAAGATGAACGCGCTTCCGTCCCTGGTCTCCGCCCCCAGGCACCCCGACACGGACGGCGAGACGGGCCCGAGCTCGCAGTCGCCCGCCAGCCGGGTGCCGCCCGTCACGCCGATCGCCGGGAGGCCGTCCGTCGTCACCCACGTGTAGACGTCGTACGCCTCTCCCGTGTACCCGGTGCTCAGGGCGAGCCGCGCCGAGCCTGTGAGGGCCGGCGCCGACTCGTAGGTCGCGGTGTCCACCAGCGCCGGGGGCAGGGCGTCCACGGCCCGGCCGGGCCCCGGCTCCGCTGGGACGACGCGCAGCGCCTCCACCACCACCAGTACGTCGGCGCCGACGACGGGATCAGGCACGTTGGTGCGCACCCTCATCGCCCCCGTCGCCGCGTCGTAGTCGAGAAGCCGAGCCGGCCAGGCCTCGTCGCCGTAGGCCACCGTGAACGCGTCCCTCGGCGCGCCCTCCAGGCGCGCCGCGACCTCGGATCGGGTGTCTTGAGCGACCGTCAGGGTGACGACGTCGCCGTCGTCGCGTGCGGAGGTGATGTCCCCCGGCCGCAGGACGGGGTCGTTCAGTGCGAGGTGGCCCTCTGCCCTGGTGGTGTGTGCGAGCGTGACCTGGGCGGGCACCACCTCGACCCGGGCTCCCCGCCATTCCCCAGATGCCAGGCCGCGGGCGTGCTCCTCGGCCTGGGGCCGCGACCCGAAGGGCCCGTCGAGCCGGTCGGGCATCCCGTCGGCCGGACGGGCGGGCACCACGACGTAGTACGCCTCCGGCCCGTCCCCCGGCACCGCTTCGCGGGCGGCGGAGGCGAGGTCGTCCACGGGACCGGATGCGATGACGGAGCCCGCATCGAACACGGACAGGTTGAGCTGGTCGGCGACAGCCGCGACCCACCCGGGCTCCCGCGTCCCCTCGATGGTAAGGGTGACGCCGTCCCCGTGGGTCTCCGCCGTGACGCCCCTCCAGCCGTTGGCCTCTGCGCGCGCCCGGATCGCCACGGCGAGGTCCTCGGCGGCCTCCTCGCCCGACAGCCCCTCCCGTGTCGGGATGGCGCGCAGCTCGGAGGCGAGCCCGCCCTGGGACCCGGCCGTCCCGGCGGGTGGGTCGGACGGGATCGCGATGAACAGCACCGCGACGAGCGCCGCGACCGCGCCCGCGGCGACGAGCCCGCCCCCCCAGCGCAGGCCTCGGCCGAGGTGCGGTCGCCACCGGCGGCGGGGGGCTGGGGCGTCGCCGAGCCCGGCGAGCGTCCCGGCGCGAAGGCGGGCACCGAGGCCCTCCGGCTCGGGGATGTCGCGCAGGGCCGCGCGGATCCGGGTCTCGAGATCAGCGGACATGAGGGGGCTCCGTGGTCTGCCGGAGGGCGTCGAGGGCGCGGCCCAGCCGCGAGTTGACCGTGCCCACGGGCAGGTCGAGGGCCGCCGCGATCTCGGGCGGGGTGTAGTCCAGGCCGTACCGCAGCACCACCACGGCCCGGTGGTCGGGCGAGAGGCCGGCGATCGTGGACAGGAAGGCGCCGTCGCCGCCCGGCGCGGCCCCGGGCGCCTCGTGGCCGGCGACGTCGTCGAGGGGGCCGTGCCGGCGCCGGCGGGTCGCCTCGGTCAGGGCCCGGTTCACCGTGATGCGGTGCAGCCAGGCCGCGAAGCGGCCGCGGTCGGGGTCGAAGTCGCCGATCTTCCGCAGTGCGCTGATGAGCGCCTCCTGCACGACGTCCTCGGCCGCCGCGGGGTCGCCCATGATCCCCTGGGCGACCCGCCAGCAGGACCGCCAGTGGCGGTCGACCAGCGCGCCGGCCGCCTCCCGGGATCCGGCGGCGGCGCGGCGCACGAGGTCGAGATCGGCGTCGGTCATCACCACATCTACTCACCCGGCGCCGATCTGCGTCCCTCGGATGTGTGAGAGGCGCTACTGCACCGCGCGGTCCCTCCCGGTCCCGCCCACGAGGCGGTCGCGGCCGGCCCCGCCGATCAGGCGGTCCCGCCCGGCCTCACCGCGCAGCAGGTCGGCGCCGGCGCCCCCGCGGACGAGGTCGTCACCGGGGCCGGCGCAGACGATGTCGGCGCCGCCCAGGCCCAGGATGCGGTCCGCGCCGCCGCGGGCGACGATGACGTCCCGGCCCGGGGTCCCGGTGATGCGGTCGGGGCCGGCGGTGCCGACGATCGTCGCCGGACGGCCGGCGCAGGTCGGCCGGGCCACGGCGCCCGGGCCGGTGGGGCCGGCACCCGGGTCCGGTGTTCCCCCGGCGCCCCCGCCGCCGCCCTGGGCCGCCGCCGGGCCGCCCTCCAGGCGCACGACGGCGACGCGCTCGTCGCCGCCGGGGGTGGCGGTCCCGGCCAGCACGATGCGGCCGTCCGCCTGCAGGGCGACGCCGGTGCCGGCGTCCTCCGCACCCCCGAGGTCGATGGCGACCGAGCCGTCCCCGCCGAACGACGTGTCGGGCCGGCCGTCCCGCTCGAGTCGCACGATGGCGGCGTCTCCGTCACTCGAGCCCGCGACGACGATGCGCCCGTCGGGCTGCAGCGCGATCGCCGCGGCGCGGTCGGTGGTCGCCGCGCCGACGGGCACCAGGACGCGGCCGGAGCCGGCGCCGAAGCTCCGGTCGTACGAGCCGTCCGGCATGAACCGCACCACCGCGATGTCGGGGTCGTCGCCGCCGGCGGTGCTGCGCCCGGCCACCACGATGCGCCCGTCCGTCTGCATCGCCACGGCGTACGCCTCGTCGACCCCGGTCGCCGCGAAGCGGGCCAGGGCGACGCCCGTGCCGTCGCCGAACGAGGGGTCGGGGGTCCCGCCCGGGTTCAGGAAGCGGGCGACGGCGATGTCGGTGGTGCCGGCGGCGGTGGACGATCCGGCCACCAGGATCCGCCCGTCCGCCTGCAGGGCCACCGCCCGGCCGGTCTCCTGCGAACCGGTGCCGAGTCCCGCGAACCCCCTCCCGCCGGATCCGAAGGACGGATCGAGGACCCCTCCCGGGTTGTGCAACCGACCCACCGCGAAGTCGCTGGTGCCGGGCGCCGTGCTCGCCCCGGCCACGATGATCGCGCCGTCGGGCTGGAGTGCGATGCCGGCCCCGTGGTCCGAGGACGTCGCGCCGAACCGCGGGACGGCCGTGCCCCCTTTGCCGAAGCCGGGGTCGAGCGTCCCGTCGTCCCGCAGACGGGCCACGCCGAAGGAGAAGGGGGGCTGGGCGCTCGTCGTCCCGGCGAGCAGGACGCCTCCATCGGGCTGCAGCACCATCGCGCGCAGGGTGTCGTCGGAGACGTCCGTGATCCCGGCCAGCCCGGTGCCGGTCCCCCCGCCGAAGGACGGGTCGGGTGCTCCCGAGGGGAGCAGGCGGGTCACGGCGAAGTCGTGCCGGGATCCGGGGGTGAAGCTGTCCCCGCCCACCACGATGCGCCCGCCGGGCGCGACCGCGACCGGGCCGGTCCCGTCGACGGACCCGGGCTGGAGGGGCGGGAGGACCACCCTCCCGGTGCCACCGAAGGTGGGGTCGAGGTCGCCGGGGGCGCCGAGCGCACCCGCCGCGGCGGCCCCGTTCAGGGACAGCGCGGCGAGCAGGATCGCGAGGCGGCGGCGCCGCACCCGGCGGCGGCGGGCGGTGGTGCCGTTGGGATGGGTGGTGGTGGAAGGGGCGGCGATGGTGGTCATGGCGTCTCCTGGCGGACATCTCGGTAGTGGTGCGACCAGGAAACGCGGGCGCCGTGTGAGCCCCCGTGTGAGCCCGCGACGAGTAAGGTGCGCCGAACCGGGCCCCTCGGTCCGGTGTGTCCTCGTTGCCCTTGACCCGGCAGCGCCCACAGCGACGGCGTGAGGGTCTCGGATGACGACGAGCAGAGCGGCCGAGCCCGGCCTCGCCCGGGTGGACTTCAAGGGCGGCGGGGCGTTCTACGTCGAGCTGCGCGGCCGGGTGAACGAGTTGCTCGCCGATCCGGCGCGCGCGCGGCGCGCGCAACGGGCGATGTACGTGAAGAGCGCCGTGATGATCGCCTGGGCGGTGGCCTCGTGGATCGCGCTCGTGCTGCTCGCCGTCACCTGGTGGCAGGCGGGGCTCGCGGCCGTCTCGCTGGGGCTGGCCCTCGCCGGCGTCGGCTTCAACATCACCCACGACGCCAACCACGGCTCGTACTCGCCCCACCGGCGGCTCAACCGCGCGATGTGCTGGACCATGGACCTGATGGGCGCCAGCTCGTACGTCTGGCGCACCAAGCACAACGTGGTGCACCACACGTACACGAACATCGCCGGTGAGGACTCGGACATCGACTCGATGCCGTTCGCCCGCTTCGCGCCGGAGCAGCCGCGCCGCATCCTGCACCGCTTCCAGCACGTCTACGTCTGGGTGCTCTACGGGCTCTTCGCGATCAAGTGGCACACCACGGGCGACTTCGGATACCTGTGGGCGGGCCGCATCGGCGAGACCCCCGTGCGCTGGCCGCGCGGCCGCGACCTCGTGGGGTTCTGGGTGGGCAAGGCCCTCTTCATCGCGTGGGCCCTCGTGATCCCCCTCCTGCTGCACCCCGTGTGGGAGGTGCTGCTCGTCTTCGCCCTCGTCTCCTTCGTGCTGGCGCTGACGCTGGCCGTGACCTTCCAGCTCGCCCACTGCCTGGAGGAGGCGGAGTTCCCGAGCTCCGCGGAGCTCGCGGAGGCCGGGCGCACCGAGTGGGCACGTCATCAGGTGGAGACGACGGTCGACTTCGCCCCGCGCAGCCGGGTGCTGGCCTGGTACCTCGGCGGGCTCAACTTCCAGATCGAGCACCACCTGTTCTCGCGCGTCCTGCACACGCACTACCCGGCGATGGCGGTCGTGGTGCAGGAGGTCTGCGAGCGGCACGGCGTGCGGTACACGGTCCACGCGAGCGCGGCCGGGGCCATCGCCTCCCACACCCGGTGGCTTCGCCGCATGGGGCGGGAACCCGTCCCGGTGCCCGCCGCCCCCTGAGGCCCGGCCGGGAGGCCCCCCGCACGGGGATTGCCGCCCGCGCCACCGCTGCATTACGGTCAGCGCGCGTTTCGCCGCCCCGTCCTGGGAGGACGCCGTGACCAGCCGGATGCCGCTCCGCCTCGTGGTGGGCCTCGTCGTGGGGGTGGTGCTCGTGGGGGCGGGCGTCGCCACGGCGCAGGTGCCCACGGTCCCGCAGGTCCCGGTGCCGTCCATCCCGGGGTCCCAGACCGAGCGCTTCCGGGTGGTCCTCGAGGGCGAGACGGAGGCGATCCGCGATCTCGACCTCGACGGGACCAACCTCGTCTGCACCGCCAGCGTCAACGCCCACATCACCGAGACGGCCACGTGGCGCCGGGGGCAGGGCGTGATCGTCGAGTTCACCCGTCTCGGCACCGGTCGTCGTGCGCCGGTCCTGGTCAGGCGCGTGGGATCCCGCGGCCTCCCGGTGTTCACCGTGGTCGTCGCGGTCACGAGGAACAGCACGGGCGCCGCCACGCGGACCCCGGCCGGCGCGCCGGAGGCCTGCCCGCCGGTGAGCGAGGACCTCTCGAAGGGGCCCGACTGCGGTAAGCCGGACAACCTCAGGGCGAACGTCTCCCTCGAGTACCTGCAGGGGAAGCTGCAGGTGAAGCTCCGGGGGCTCGGCAGCGTGGGTGACATCCGGTGCCCCGTGAGCGAGGTCTACGGAGGGACGCCCGAGCTGAAGTACAGCTGGCCGACACCGCCCGACGTGCGCCCCGGGGTGCTGCCGGTGCAGAAGATCTTCGGCGGGGCGCGGGCCTTCGCCGTCCGCATGACGGCGATCCCCGTCCGCACCACCGAGACGGTCAACCGGACGTACCTCGCGGGGAGCGCCACGGACTGGGGCAAGAACCAGGCCCTCGTCCGCTTCATCCGCCTCCCATGAGGGTGCCCCTCGTCACGTCGTTCGCAGTCGCCGGCGTCCTCGCTGCCACGGGGGTCGCGGCCGCCCAGGCGCCGCCCGTCCCCGGCGCCCAGACCGAGCGCTTCCGGCTCGTGCTGGAGGGCGAGGGCCGCGCGGTCCGCGACCTGGACCTGGGCGCGACGACCGGGAACTGCTCCTTCACGGTCAACGCGCACCTGACCGAGGACGCGACCTGGCGCCGGGGGCGCGGGGTGACGCTGGAGTTCCTCCGGCTGGGCACCGGCCGCCGCGCCGTGGTCTTCATGCGCCGGGCCGGGAGCCCGGCGCCGGTCTTCACGGTGAACGTCGCGTCCACCCGCCGTAGCAGCGGCTCGGCGTCCCGCACGGGCCCGCCGGAGTGCATCCCCGTGACCGAGGACCTCGCGCAGGGGTCGGAGTGCGGCATCCCGTCCCGGACGAACGCGAACATCTCGCTCACGTACTCGGGCGGCCTCCTGCGGGTGCGCACGTCGGGCCTCGGCACCATCAGCGACATCCGGTGCCCGGAGAGCACGATCTACGGCGGGACCCCCGACCTGAAGTACGCGTGGCCGAGCCCGCTGCCGATCAGGCCGGAGCTCCTGCCGCCGTCGCTGATCTTCGGCACGAAGCGGGTCTTCGTGATCCGCATGGCCGCCCTGCGCAAGCGGACGTCGGAGCCGCTCGTGTCCGGGACCCTCTCCGGCAACGTCACCGACGTCGGCGAGAACCGGGTCACCATCCGCTTCATCCGCCTCTGAGCCCCGCGGCACCGTACGGTGCCGGTCACACCCGCCCCCCGGATCAGGAGCGCGCATGAGCGAGTTCACCTACGACGTCGTCGTGATCGGCGCGGGGCCGGGCGGCGAGGTGGCCGCCGGGCGGCTCGGTGACGCCGGGCTACGGGTCGCGATCGTGGAGCAGGACCTCGTGGGCGGCGAGTGCTCGTACTTCGGGTGCATGCCGTCGAAGGCGCTCCTGCGCCCGTCGCAGGCGCTGGCCGAGGCCCGCCGGGTGCCCGGGGCGCGGGAGGCCGCGCAGGGGGAGCTCGACGTGGGGGCGGTCCTCGCGCGGCGCGACGAGGTGATCCACGACCTGGACGACGGCGCCCAGGTGCCGTGGCTGGAGCAGCACGGCCTCACGCTCCACCGCGGGCGGGGCGTCATCGACGGGGAGCGCCGCGTGCGCGTCGGCGACGACGTCCTGGTCGCGGAGCGCGCGGTGGTCGTCGCCACGGGCAGCTCCGCGGCGATCCCCCCGGTCCCGGGGCTCGCCGACGGCACCTACTGGACGAACCGCGAGGCGACGACCACCGAGGTCGTGCCGGAGCGCATGCTCATCGTCGGTGGCGGCGTGGTGGGGTGCGAGCTGTCGCAGGCCTTCGCCGGGCTGGGCAGCACGGTGACCCTGGTCGAGCCGGGCCCCTCGCTCATCGGCCGCGAGGAGCCCTTCGCGTCGGAGCAGGTGGAGGCGGCCCTGCGGCGGTCCGGCGTGGACGTGCGGGTGCTGACCCACGCGGACCGGGTCGGGCGGGACGGCGGGCCCGACGGCCCGGCGCGCGTCGCGCTCACCGACGGGACGGTGGTGGAGACCGACCGCATCGTCATCGCGGCCGGCCGGCACGCGAACGTGGCCGGCCTCGGGCTGGAGACGATCGGCCTCACCGCCGACGGGCCGCTCGAGACCGACGTGCACCTGTGCGTGAAGGGCGGCGGGGACTGGCTCTACGCGGTGGGCGACGTCAACGGCCGGGCCCTGCTGACGCACCAGGGCAAGTACCAGGGGCGCATCGCCGCCGACCACATCCTCGGGCGCTTCAACACGAGCATCGTCTACGGCGGCCCGCTGTCGCCGCGGGTCATGTTCACGGAGCCGCAGGTCGCCGCCGTGGGCTACACCCTGGCCGGCGCGCACGAGGCCGGCATCGACGCCCGTGCGGTCGACGCGGACATGAACGGCACCGCCGGCGCGTCGTTCGTCGGCAAGGGCGAGGCCGGGACCGCGCGGCTCGTGGTGGACGAGAACCGGCGCGTCATCGTGGGCGCCACCTTCACGGGCGCCGACGTGGCCGAGTTCGTCCACGCGGCGACGATCGCCGTCGTGGCCGACGTCCCGATCGACCGGCTGTGGCACGCCGTCCCGAGCTTCCCCACCCGCAGCGAGGTGTGGATCCGGCTGCTGGAGGCGTACGGGCTCTGATCCCCGGGCAGGGGGTCCCACGATGGACGAGCGGTACATCGTGGTGGACGGCCGCCGCTGGCGGGCGACGGACCCGGCGATCCCGGAGGGGCTGCGGGCCGAGCTGGTGCGCGCGCTGATGGACGCCCGCCGCGAGGTGGGCGCGGCGGGCAGGGAGGGGCGGGACGCCGCCCCCGCCCGGGCGCGGGTGCAGGACGCCAAGGTGGCGCTCGGCGAGCGGGGGGAGCCCTGGTGGGAGCCCGCCTCCGACGACGGCCTGGCGACCCGCCTGCGCGCGGCCATCCTCACCCTGCTGCGCGCACGGGACCCCGCCACGACCATCTGCCCGAGCGATGCCGCCCGGGTGGCGGGCGGGGCGTCGTGGCGGTCGCGGATGGCTGCGGCCCGCGGGGTGGCCGCCGGGCTTGCCGACGACGGGGTCATCGAGGTGCGGCAGAGGGGGGAGGCGGTCGACCTGCGGGCCGCGCGCGGGCCGGTCCGCCTCGCCCGGGGGGATGCCTGGCCCGGGTGACCCCGGTCGCGGTCAGCGCGGCGCGCCCGGTTCCTCGACGACGTCGATGACCTCGAAGATCCCGTCCGCACCCGTCTCGGCGACGAAGGGCGCCATCGCGGCGAACCGCGCGGCCTGCAGCTCCATGAACCGGGGGTCGCGGCGGATCTCCTCGAAGCGGGCGCGGTCGACGTCGAAGAGGCCGAACGAGATGACGTGATCCGGGTCGTCGAGGTCGCGCACGTGGTAGGCGCGGCCCTCGGCCGGCGGTGGCTCCGAGGGCTCCCACGCCCTGCGGAATTCGTCCCAGGAGCCGGGCGTCAGGCGGCGCTCGGTGAGGAAGCAGATCACGGCGATCTCCTCTCGTGCGGTGCGCGTGTGGGTGACCGGGTGTGCCGGCCGGCCGCACCGCGTTACGCGTGGGCCGTGACCGGGGCGCTCGGCCTGTGGGACGATCGCGCCAAATGGACGACGACCGCCTGGTCGCGGCGCTCAGGGCCGGGGACGAGAGCGCGTTCTCGGAGGTCGTCGCACGCTGGTCGCCGGGTCTCCTGCGCATCGCGCGCCCGCACGTCCCCTCCTGGGAGGTGGCCGAGGACGTCCTCCAGGAGACGTGGATCGCCGTGCTGCGCGGCATCGACGGGTTCGAGGGACGCGGGAGCCTGAGGTCGTGGGTCATCGGCATCCTGCTCAACCAGGCCCGCTACCACGGGCGCCGGGAGCGTCGCTCCCTCCCGTTCGCCTCCCTCCGCCGCGGCGGGCCCCGGACGGGCTGGTGGGTCGTGCCGCCCGCGCGCCCGGAGGGGCCCGGGGAGCGCCTGGACGCCGAGGCCCTGCGCCACGACCTGACCGCGGCGATCGCGGGCCTCCCCCCGCGCCAGCGCGAGGTCGTGACGATGCGCGACGTCCTCGGTCTCCCCGCGTCGGAGGTCTGCACGGTCCTCGGCGTGAGCGAGGGCAACCAGCGCGTGCTGCTGCACCGTGCCCGGTCGCGTGTGCGGCGCCGTCTCGCGGCGCACCTGGCCGGCCAGCAGGCGGGCCTCCCGCCGGCGCTGCAGGGCACGCTGCTCGACGTGTTCCGGGACTGGCGCGGCGGCCGGGGCTGACGGCCGTCGCGCCTCACGGCGTCCCGGGTCAGCCCTCCGCGGGCCGCGCCCAGACGTGCGCGCCGCCCCAGTCGATGGCCACGGCGGTCTCGTCGCCCACCGTCCAGCCGTCGTGCCCCGGCCCGATCACGACGACGTCGCCCGGCCCGGCCTCGAACTCCGTGCCGTCCGCCATCCGGATGCCGACGCGGCCCGAGAGCACGTACTGGAAGTGCGGCGCCTCGCAGAGATCCGTCCCGGCGATCGGCTTCACGTGCTCCGACCACCGCCATCCCGGCTCCACCACGAGGCGGCCCACCTCACCGCCGCCGACCTTCACGATGTCCGCCCGTCCGCGGGGGAACTCCCGCACCTCGTCCGGGGTGTCGAAGCTCTTCCGCTCCCACTCGGTCATCACGTCCCCCAGTGTCCGATGCGCCGGGGCGCCGCCCGGGCGCGTGGATGTCGGACAGGCGTTGCGCCGTGTGCCGCCGCGTTACGCAGGGACTCGTCCGGTGCCGGGCTGGCACCACGTGCTTGCAACGTGTGCCAGATGTGTGCCACTATGGCACACATGAACCTGAACCCCTACATCGACGACGTCCAGCAGCAACTCCTGGCCGCGGCCGAGAGCGGCGGTGACGAGGCCCGGGCGCTGGCCGCGCGGCTCGCCCCCGCGCTCGGGTCGGCGGTCCGGCTGGCGCTGCAGGACGCCCTGGCCGCGGCCGCGCACGAGATCACGCTGGAGATCGCCCCGGGTGCCGTGGAGCTGAGGCTGCGCGGCCGCGACCCCGAGTTCGTGGTCGCGCCCGCCCCCTCCCACGAGGACCACGCCCACGACCCGGCGCCGCCGCCGGCCGACGCCGACACCCGCGGCGGCCCCATGTACCGGATCAACCTGCGGATGCCCGATGCGCTCCGCGAGCCCATCGAGGCCGCCGCCGCCGCGGCGGGGCTCTCGGTGAACGCCTGGCTCGTGCGGGCGGTCACCGCCGCCACCGACCCCGCCGCCCCGGCCCGCAGGACGGGCACGCCGCGCGGCTCGCAGAGCTACACGGGCTGGGCGCGGTAGCGCCGCCCCATCGGAGGAGACGCACCATGAGCACGTTCACCACCCCGGAGCCCGTCCTGGTCGACCTCGACCTGGGCACCGGCGCCATCCGCATCACCGCGAGCGCACGGGAGGACACCGTCGTCGAGGTGCGCCCCCACGACCCGTCCTCGCGCGAGGACGTCGCCGCCGCCGGGCGGACGCGCGTCGACCACGCGGACGGCCGCCTCTCGGTCACGACCGACAAGGGCCCGCTGCGGCTGCCCTGGAAGATGGGCCGCGAGTCCGTCGACGTCGAGATCGCCGTCCCCGAGGGCTCGCGCCTGGCCGGCTCCGCGCGGGCCTCCTCGCTCACCACCTCCGGCCGCCTCGGCGAGGTCCGGTTCACCACCGGCTTCGGCGACGTCCGGCTCGACGCGACCGGGCCCCTGAAGGTGCGGAGCGGCGCCGGCGACGTCGAGGTCGGGCACGCGGCCGGCCCGGCGGAGGTCTCCACCGGGACGGGCGCGATCGAGGTCGGCACCGTCGAGGGCCCCCTCACCGTGAAGAACGCCAACGGCGACACCCGGATCGGGGATGCCGGCGGCGCGGTCACGGTGAAGGCCGCGAACGGCGACATCTCCCTCGGCGTGGTCGAGCGCGGCACGGTGGCCCTGACGACCGCCCGCGGGGCGATCGACGTGGGCATCGCCGACGGCACCGCTGCCTGGCTCGAGCTGACGACGGGGTACGGGACGGTCCGCAACGACCTCGACGACACCGGCCGTCCGGAGGAGGGCGAGGAGACCGTCGAGGTCCGTGCCCGCACCGGCGCGGGCGACGTGACCGCCCGCCGGGCCGTCGCCGTGGCCGCCGCGTGAGCAGCGCGCTCGGCCTGTTCGCCGCCGCCCTCCTCGCGACGGGCGGCGGGGCCGGGGGCGCGGGTGCCGCGGACCTCCCCGGCATCCCCGCGGCGGACCGGGCCATCGTCCGCGCCTCCTCGCGGTGGCAGCGCCTCACCCGGCCGCCGGTCGCGTCGCTCCGCGCCCTCGGCGGCGCGCACCCCGGGGCGATGACGATCCGCGTCAACCGCACCCGCGCCCAGCTCACCGGCCCGTCCGGGCGCCAGCGGTTCCCGTACCCGCTGCGCACCGTCGTGGTGAAGACCGGGGGCGACGCCCGGGGCCTCACCATCGTCGCGATCATGCGCCGGGTGGCGCGCGGCGACGCCCCGTCGGCGTGGCGCTACGTCGAGTACCTCCGGGACGGGGGCGCCGGCCCGTTCCGGCGCGTCGGCGGCGGCCAGGCCCTGTGCAGCGGGTGCCACGTCCAGGCGACCGAGGTCCAGGGGAGCGACGCGGTCTTCACGCGCCTGGCGCCGGCGCGGTAGCTACTGGACGAAGGGTGGGTAGTCCGCGGAGGCGAGAGGCTCTTAGAGTCGATGAGGGCGCAACCCCCCGGCCTTGCCGAACACCTACCGACTGGAGCTGAGGCGGATTCGGTGGCGAAGCGCAGGCGGCGACACCCCACCCCACTGCCGACGACCCCAGCTATATCGGGTGCAAAAGCCCTGGGCGAGCTGATCAAGGGGATTCGGACCACAGACCCCCGTGCAGGGGTCGTGGAGAAGGAGTGGATCGCCTACCGGGGGCGCACCGTTGGCACGGTCAATGTCGGGAGTAGCTCGGCCCGCCTGCACCTTTGGTCGGGACGTTCGCTCACGATCGTCGGGCACCAGGTGACGTTCGGCCCCGAGAAGGACCTAGAGCTCATGTTGGCGCGACGACTGGGCCGGCGCATCACCGGCCGCGGCCACTCGTTTGTGACCCAGACGCCGGCGGGAAGAAAGGCGACCATCGACGCTTTCGAAATGGCAGCAGCGTGGGCGAAGAACGTCGATCGCCGAGGTCGCGCAACACTCGAGGGTCGGGGCGTTAGCTGGTCGTCGCGTCCCGACGGGTTACACGTCTCAGGCCGTTTGGTCGTCCCTTACGCTGGGCCGATCGCGAGCCTCGATCAGCCATCGATAGTCGCCTCGCCGAGATCACCGCCGATCTAACCCGCGCTGCCCTCATAGGTGCCGCGGGCAGGTCCCTCAATATCGCGGTTGAGGGAGCAGGGGCCCGCGTTGCGAGCTCGCGGGACCAGCCGGTCGCGTTCGTCGGGTGTCGGTCCGCCGTCGTCCATGGTGCTTGGCCCTTCCACCTTTCAGCAGACTTCCTGAGCGGAGGCCCGCAGTGGAAGGGGCTCCTCCTGCGGGTTCAAAAGGAGCTTCGGCGCCTCGCAACGCTCGAACGCGGTGCCGCGGACGCCAGGGTCCCTTCGTCGCAGGCGTCCGCGCTCGCGCCCGCTCGGCCCAGACGCTCTACGGGCGTCACCGATCTACCTCGGGAACGCCTCACTGACCTCATGATCGAGCAGCCGCCATCCGGGCTGAGCGCGGATCTGATTGCTCGGTGCCTCGAGGCCAGTGAGCAAATCCGGCTACACCGCAATGCCAGCTACAGCAACCCGGTCTCTCTCGCCACCGCCTCCAGCACCGTTGTGTTCCTGCCGGTGCGCGACGGTGAGAGGGGCGTGCTTGTCGTCCCCTTCCGCTTCGGGGCCTCGTCGTTCGAGGTGCGGGGCAGTCTGATCCTCCGAAAGACCAGGCCTCTTCCCATCTACGTCCTTGTGCCGGACGGGTTCGAGAGCATCGAGAAGCTCTGGGCTGCTGTTCTGCTGGGTTACGAAGTGGTCTCCGTGCTCCCGTTTCGTGAGCGAGGTGGTCCGGCATCGATCTCTTCACCGACGGTCTCGACCGGACGACCCGGCCGTACGCCACGACGCGGCAGCACAGAGATCGCGAGTCCGCGTCGGGTCTCCCCCTTCCTGACGGCGATCGGCCGAGCTGCGGTAGCGCACTGGGTCGTCGGGCACGTGAGGGATCTGCCTGAAGGGCAACGGTGCAGCGAGGACAAGCTCCACGAAGCGCGTCAGGTCGGGATCGAGCTCGCTCCCGGCCAGACCTGGGTAAGGCCGCACGCCCGCGGCTTCGACCCGCAGGAGGCGCTCACCTTCCGTTGGACGGTGCCGGCTGTAGCGGCCGACATCCTTTGAGACACGTGGCGCCTGCGATGGGCGCCTGGGACCCGAACCCTTCTGCGGGTGACGCTCGCTTCTCCTGATGAGCGATTCTCACCCCTATCGCATCATGCTCGGTCTCCGCTCCGCTTGGGGTCAGCCGAGGCCGGGAATGGGCCTCGTCACTCAGCGCGACTGTGTTGCGGGATCAGCGGTGGCAACCTCCGGGGCACCCGCCCGCCACGCGACTGCGGGACCCCGGGGCAGGAGGCGGCTCAGCCACCCCGGCAGCCACCAGTTGGCGCGGCCGAGCAGCGTCATGGAGGCGGGCACCAGCACCATCCGGACGACAGTCGCGTCCAGGGCGATCGCGGTGGCCAGGCCGAGCCCGAACATCTTCGTCGTGGGGTCCCCGCCGGCCACGAACCCCGCGAACACCGCGACCATGATCAGCGCGGCCGCGGTGATGACGCGCGCGGTCGATGCCAGCCCCCGGACGATCGCCTCGCGGTCCCCGAGCCCCTCCAGGTGGTGCTCCCGGATGCGCGAGAGCAGGAACACCTCGTAGTCCATCGAGAGGCCGAACACCACCGCGAACATGAACATCGGGATGAACGAGACGATCGGGACGGTCGACTCCAGACCGATGAGGGAGCCGCCCCATCCCCACTGGAACACCATCACCACTACGCCGAAGGCGGCGCCGATGCCCAGGAGGTTCAGCACCGCCGCCTTCGCCGCGATCACGACCGACCGGAACACCACGACGAGCAGCAGGAACGAGAGCCCCACGACGGCGGCCACGAACAGGGCCAGCCGGTCCCCGACGCGGCCGCTGACGTCGAGGAATACGGCCGTCTGACCGCCCACGTGGGCGGTGGCGGGGGAGCCACCGAGCGCGGCGGGCAGCACCACGTCACGGAGGCGCTCGACGGTGGCCCGGGTGGCGGCGTCCTGTGGGGCCGTCGTCGGGGTGGCGACGATCGTCGCCACGCCCGCGTCATCGTCCACCCGCGCCTCGGAGACGGCGGCGATGCCAGGATCGCCGGCGAGCCCGGCCCGCAGCGGGCCGACGACGCCGGGGTCGTCCGCGATGTCCACGGCGACCAGGAGCGGGCCGTTCGTGCCCGGGCCGAAGCCCGCGGCGACGAGGTCGTACGCCCGACGCTCGGTCCGCGACTCGGCCAGCGTGCCCTCATCGGGGGTGCCGAGGGTCAGGGAGAGCGCAGGGATCGCGAGGACGACGAGCAGGGCGGTCGCCGCGAGGAGGTACGCAACCGGGTGCCGGGTGACGTGCCGCGCCCATCGCTCCGCGCGGTCTCCGCCCGCCCGGGTCGTGCGGCGTCGCCGGGTGGGGATCCGCAGCCGGTCGATCCGCGGGCCCGCGAGGGCCAGCAGCGCCGGGAGGAGCGTGACCGCGGCGGCGACCATGACGAGCACGACGACCGAGATGGCCACCCCGGCGGCCGTCACGAACGGGATGCCGGCGACGGCGAGGCCGAGGATCGCCACGAGGACCGTCCCGCCCGCGAACACCACGGACCGCCCTGCGGTGGCGACCGCCACCCCGACGGACTCGACCGGTGACATGCCCGCCGCGAGGTTCTCGCGGTGCCGGGTGACGAGCAGGAGGGCGTAGTCGATGCCGACGCCCAGGCCCACCATCGCCGCCATCGTGGGGGCCCAGGCCGGCACCGCGATGACGTGGGCCACGAGCGGCATGGCGCCCACCCCGAGGGCGAGCCCGAACAGGGCCAGCAGGATCGGCAGGCCCATCGCCACGAGCGAGCCGAAGGCCACCAGCAGGATGGCCGCCGCCACCACGACACCGGCCAGCTCGCCGGGACCGCCCTCCGGCTCCTCGAACGCGAAGAAGAGGTCCCCGCCCGCTTCGATCCGCAGCTCGCGTCCCGGCGTCCCCGCCCGTGCCGCGTCCACCGCCTCCGTCAGGCGGTCGAGGTCGGCGGCCTCCAGCTCCGCCGTCACGGGGTACTGCAGGCGGACGATCGCGACCCTCCCGTCGTCCGACACCGCCTCGGCCGGATCCGTGGCGGCCACGACGTTCGGGAGCGCCGCCAGGTCGTCGCGCAGGTCCTGCGCGGCCGCCAGCTCGGGGCCGCCGGCCCGGAAGGTCCCGTCGCCGCGGGGGGTCACCACCACCTGGGCGGTCAGGCCGGCCGTCGCCGAGCCGGACGCCTCCAGCAGCTCGGTCGCGCGCTGCGAGTCGGTGCCGGGGACGGTGAAGCCGTCGTCGAGCTCATGACCGAAGACGGCGGCCGAGGAGATCACGAGCGCCGCCAGCACGAGCCACGCGGCGACGGCGGCGAGGGGGCGGCGGGCGGCGACGCGGCCGAGCGCGGCGAGGAGACGGGACATGCGGGGGCCCTCCTGGGAGGCGGGATGGTCGGGCGCCGATGCTCCCCGTCCGCCGCGCGCCGCACATCGGGCGTCAGGCTCGATCGCGCCCGGCCGTACGGGCGATCCGCATGTGGCACTTTCGGCCGATCCGCGCGCCGGTGCGCCGTCCTACGATGGGGCCGTGCGCGCCGTCCTGCGATCGTTCTGGAGCGAGCCCCGGGTCCCGGATCCACCCCGGCGGGTGTGGCGCGACTGGGTCCTCGTGGCGATCCTCGTGCCCCTCTGCGCGGTGGAGGTCATCCTCCGCGAGGACCTTCCCTTCCGCTGGCTCTCGTTCGCCGTCGCGCTCGCCGGCGTGCCGCTGCTGCTGTGGCGGCGCACCCACCCGCTCGCGGTGGTCGTGGCCATCTTCGGCGCCACGGTCGTCATGGACATCCCCTGGATCGTCGAGGGTGGCGACCCGCCCGGGTTGTTCACGATGGTCTACGTCCTGATCCCGGCGTACGCCCTCTTCCGCTGGGGCTCGGGTCGCCACGCGCTGATCGGCCTCGGCGTCATGCTCGTGCCGGCGACCCTGGCGGCGGTCCTCGACTTCACCAGCGTGGGCGAGGCCGTCACGGGCTTCGCGCTCTTCTTCCTGGTGCTTGCCGTGGGCGTGGCGGTGCGCGCGCGCACCCGGGAGCGCGTCTCCCGCGTCGACGCGGCCCGCGCGAGGGAGCGTGAGGCGCTGGCGCGCGACCTGCACGACACCGTCGCGCACCACGTCTCGGCCATCGCGGTCCGGGCCCAAGCGGGCATCGCCACCGCGCCCGCGGACCCGGAGGCGGCCGTCGCCGCGCTGCGCGTCATCGCCGACGAGGCGTCGCGCACCCTGGCGGAGATGCGGACCATCGTCCGCGGCCTGCGGGCGGACGGGCGGGACGCCGCCGCCCCGCTGCCACGGCTCGCTGATGTGCGCGGCTTCGCGGCCGCCACCACGCCCGACGGCCCCCCGGTCCATGTCGAGGTGCAGGGCGACGAGGGCCGGGTGCCGGAGTCCGTCGCCGCGGCCGCCTACCGGCTCGTGCAGGAGTCGGTCACGAACGCCCTGCGGCACGCCCGCCGGGCGAGCAGGATCGACGTGACGGTGCGCGCCGGCGACGACGCCGTGACGGTCGAGGTGACCGACGACGGCGAGCGCGCGAGCGCCCCGGGGGACGTCGGCTTCGGCATCGCCGGGATGGTCGAGCGTGCCGAGGGCCTCGGCGGCACCTGCGTCGCCGGTCCCCGGGCGGGCGGGGGCTGGGCCGTGACGGCGGTGCTGCCGCTGCGCGGGGCGTCGGCGTGAGCATCCGCGTCGTGGTCGCCGACGACCAGGAGATCGTGCGCACGGGCCTCTCGATGATCCTCGACGCCGATCCGGGCATCACGGTCGTGGGCCAGGCGGCCGACGGCGAGGAGGCCGTCGCCCTCGCCCGCGCGCTGCGGCCCGACGTCTGCCTCCTCGACATCCGCATGCCCCGCCTCGACGGCGTCGAGGCCACCCGCCGCCTCGCGGGCCCCGGCGTGGCCGACCCGATGGCGGTGGTCGTCATCACCACCTTCGACCTGGACGAGCACGTGCACGCCGCCCTCAAGGCCGGCGCGCGCGGGTTCCTGCTGAAGGACGCCGGGCCGGAGCTGCTGGGCCAGGCGATCCGCGCGGCCGCCGCGGGCGACGCACTCATCGCGCCGAGCGTCACCGCCCGGCTGCTCGCGACCTTCGCGGCCGCCGGCACCGCCACGCCGGCCACGCCCCGCGAGCCGCTCACCGAGCGCGAGGAGCAGGTGCTCGCGAGCCTCGCGCGTGGCCGCACCAACAGCGAGATCGCCGCCGAGCTCCACATCAGCCTCAGCACGGTGAAGACCCACATCGCCAACCTGATGGGGAAGCTGCGCGCGCGGAACCGCGTCGAGATCGCCATCTGGGCCCACGAGAGCGGGCGGACCGGGACGGACGCGCCGCCCCCTGGCTGAGCGGGGCTGACGAGAGCGGGTCCGCCGGCCGGCACACCCTCTGGACGTCCCCGAACCCGGCGGGGTACGGTGCCGCCGGCCGTGAGCTGCGGCCGGGCATCGAGGGTGGGAGATCGCGTGGGGGGTGGAGAGGGCCTGTCGCCGTTCCCCCGGGCCTGGGCGGCCCTGGCCGGCGTCGTCGCATGTGCGGTGCTCGCGTTCGCCGCGCCCGCTGTCGCGGCCCCGTGCCCGGCCTTCGACGACAGCTATCTGGACACCTGCGGTCCGACGTTCCAGATCCCGTCCTGGACCGACTCGGGCGGCTGGGACGACCCGTCGCAGTACGCGACGATCACCCTCGCCGACGTCAACGGCGACGGCGCGGACGAGCTGCTCGGCCGCAGCGACGCCGGCATCGAGGTCTTCCGCTTCGACACGACGCTGGGGCAGTGGCGCTTCCAGGTCGACGCCAGGCGGGTGCCGCAGCTGCTGGACGACTTCGCGACGTTCCTCCCCGCGCAGGACAGCGACCCGCGCAACCCCGCGCACCCGCAGTTCTCCTCCACGATCCAGACCGCCGACGTGGACGGCACACCGGGCGAGGAGGTGATCGCCCGCTTCTGGGACGGGATGCGCGTGTACCGCTACACCCGCGCCGCCGGGGGCCGGGCGGTCGACGGCGGCACATGGACGCGCATCGGCACGGGCGGGCCGTTCACCGACGCCGGGGGGTACGCCGATCCCTCGCTCTACACGACGATCCGCACGGCGGACATCGATGGAGACGGCGCCGACGAGCTTCTCGGCCGGTCGACGACGGGGGTCGTCTCGTTCGACTGGACGGCGTCCGGCTGGACCCCCGGACCGGCGCTTCCGGCGTTCGCGGACGCGGACTGCGCCGACCCCGCGTGCTACCTCGACTTCCGCACGGGGACGCTCACCGGGTCCGGCCCGGAGGTCCTGATCGGCCGTGACGGCGCCGGCGTCTCGTCGTGGGGGATCGGGGACGGGGCCTGGCAGCGCCTCGACCCCTCGTCCGCGGCGAACGCCACCTTCTCGGACGGGCAGGGGAGCCGCGACTGCGGGTTCGACGATGGTGGCGACGGGACGAACGACTGCCTCGGAACGGCGCCGGCCTACTACGAGACGCTCGGGTTGGCCGACATCGACGGGGTCCCCGGCGAGGAACTGCTGGCGCGCGCGAGCGACGGTCTGCGGGTGCGCAGCTACGCCGGCGAGTGGGTCACCTACGACGACACGAGCTCCGCCATCGACTTCGGGTTCGGCTGGACCGCCAAGACCGGCGTCGCCGGGAACATCGACCAGACCGAGCACGACGCGGCGAGCAACGCCACCCCCCTCACCTTCTCGTTCACCGGCACCGCGGTGCAGGTGATCGGTCCGCTGGACCCGGGCCTCGGCACGAGCTACTTCTGGCTCGACGACCCGTTGTGGTTCCAGAACGACCCGGACGGGATCTTCTCGCAGGAGGACCCGAGCCGGATGTCCCAGGTCGTCATGTTCAACCGCACGGACCTGCCCTACGGCCCCCACCAGGTGGTCATGCAGGCGCAGTCGAATCCGGCCGGCGTCGATGCGATCAAGGTGCTCCCGGGCCCGTGGGTGTCCCTGCCCACGCTGGACGACCTGGGTGGGGCGGCCGCCGACCTGACCGCGACGCCCGGGGCGTGGGGCTCCATCCGGACCGGGGACATCGACGGCCGGGGCGGCGACGAGGTGCTCGCGCTCGACGCCGACGGGCTGCAGGCCTGGACCTATGACGCGTCCACGAGGCGCTGGACCAAGCTGGCGCCCACGACGCCGCTCGCGCTCGGGTCCGACCCGTGGCTCACCGATCCGGCGTACTACTCGACGATCCAGACCGGGGACGTCGACGGCGACGGACGGGACGAGGTCATCGCCCGCGGGCCGTCCGGGGTGCGCACGTGGGCCTACGACCGCCGGGGGACGGGCGGCTGGGAGCGCTACCTGGCGGAGGGATATCCGGCCTTCGAGAGCGAGGGCGCCCAGAACGAGGCGAACGCCTTCACCGCGCTCAACGCGCTGGCCATCCAGAAGGGGCTTATCCCCGCGGGATCCCTCCGCGACCTGTGGTCGTCCGAGATCGCGCCGCAGCCGGGCGACCTCACGCGGCTGATCAACGGGCTCGCCGCCGATGCCGGCTGCGGCGCGCCGATCGGCAGCCCGCCGCAGGTCGCCTCGTGCACGCCTCCCGCCGGATCCACCGGCTTCACGGCGACGCAGTGGACGGCGGTGGTCAACCAGATGCTGGTCGAGGCCGACGCCGCGGGTGAGGTGCTCGCGTACCTCACCGACCTCACGACCCTGCGCAACACGCTCTTCCTGCAGGAGAACGCCGAGCTGCCGGCGATCGGCAGCGAGCTGGGACTGCAGGCGGCGGCGGCGAACACCGGGGAGTTCAATCCGCTGACGCTCATGAGCGGGACCCTCGGCATCGCGGCGTCGATCGCCGGACTCCTCCCCGGCGTCGGCCCCGAGCTGAGCGCCGGCCTGTGGGTGGCCGCGGAGGCGACCTCGATGATCCCGCAGACGTCGCCGACCGCGACGAGCAGCGCCTTCCCCTCGACCTACGCGGGACTGCAGGGCAAGTTCGCCTCGATGGTCAGCGAGACCGAGAAGGGGCTCACCGAGATGAGCCAGGACATCCGCCAGGATGCCGGCCTGATCCAGCTGGTGTCCCAGCTCCGGGAGGACGGGCCCTGGGCCACGACCAACCTCGACACGGTCGGGATGCAGAGCGCCGCCAACCAGGCCTTCGCGATCTGGGTCTATAAGGCGCTCGTGCCCACGGTGTACGACCGGTACGACATCACCGTGTGCGCCGAGTACGGCAACGCCCTCTGCTACGGCCCGGCCGCGGGCACCCCGGGCATCGTCGGCGGCGAGACGGACCCCAACGTCCAGGATGCCTTCGACTTCATCGGCATAGGCCCGCAGCGGGACCTGGACGGCGGCACGCCCTGCAAGAACGACGAGCAGGACGTCGTCCCGGACTGCACCTACACGGAGCCGCCCACCGCGCTCGGAAACGCCGTCTGGGGCGCTCCTGACGCCGCGTGCGCGTACGTCCCGGGGAAGGTGAGCACGGCGTGGACGTTCGGGTGCAACGCCGGCGTCGGCGAGGCGTCCTCGATCGGCGAGAACACGTGGAACTTCACGACCTACAGCGGTGCGTTCGACGTGAGCGCCTCCCACTGCGGATGGCCGTACGGCGGCGGCTGCGGCGCTGCGCCACCCCCGGCCGCGGGCAGGCGGGCGGCGGCGTCCACGGCGCAGAGCCGGCCTGCGGGGCGCCCCGTCGTCCTGTCCCGTCCGCGCGCCGGCCGCCGTGCCGGGTCGCCGGGCCTGGCCCGGTTCCGCACGGCCGTCTCCGTCCCCCGCGGGACGCGGCTGGCGGGGGCCCCCGTCGTCCTGGACCGGGTGCTCTTCGAGCCCGGCGCCCGCGAGCTCACCGGGCCACGGGCCCGGCGCGGGCAGCAGCCGCTCAGGCTGACGCTGAGGCGGGCCGCCCCTGGCCGCTTCGTCGCGACGGGCGGCGGTCGGCGACCCGTGCGCGTCGACCTGCGCCTCGGTGCGCGACGCCCGGCCGGCCGGGGCGCGACGCTCACGGTGACCGCGTCCCGGCTCTACCACACGCCGCGCGCATGCCGTGCCCTGCCGGCGGCCGCCGCGATCGACACCGCCCCGGTCCGGCTCCACTCACGCCTGGTGATCGGCGCCGGCCGGGACCGCCTGCGCATCGACGTGCGTCACGACGTGCGCTGCCGGCGCGACGGGCGCGGGGTCGTGGACCGGCTCGAGTACGTCCCGCCGCCCCCGCGGCGCCCGTCGCGGCCGGGCCTCGCCCTGACGCTCCGCGGTCCCGGGGCCGTGACGCCGGGCGCGGCCGCCCGGTACACCGCGCGCGTGAGCAACGTGCGCCGGGGCGGCACGCGCATCGTCTCCTCCCTCTGGGACGTCACGCTGGTGCGGGGCCGGGACGTGTCCCGCATCCGCGAGCTGCCGCGGGGCCGGGCGCGCAGCGTCCCCTACACCGTGCGGGTCCCGCGGGACGCGCGGGGCCGCTTCTGCGTCGTGGTCACCGCCACGGCAGGCGGCGCGCGCGGGGACGCGGGTCGCGTGTGCTCGCGCGTCACGTCCCGGTGAGTGGGCCGTCTGGGATTCGAACCCAGGACCTTGGGATTAAAAGTCCCCTGCTCTGACCAGCTGAGCTAACGGCCCGCGGGCATTGTGACGGCTGGCGGCGGGCGCCGCCGACGTCAGGGCACCGCCGGCGGGAGCTCCATCTGCCGCTGCAGCGACGTGTACGCCGTGTCCGGGATCGTCACGAGGCCGCGGGTCGGGCGGTCGAGGTCGAAGGTGACGAAGAGCAGGATCGTCACGACCCCCGCGGCGAGGAACAGGGGGAGGGTGCCGCGGCCGAGGACGGCGAGGTGCATCGCCAGGAGGCCGAGGGCGACCACCGAGGCCAGGATCTCCAGCACGAGCACGCTGTCGGGCACCCGGTTGTTGAGCGCTGCCACGCGGATGCCCTCGGCGTCGATGGTCTCGTTGAGGGTCTCGACGTAGAGGCGGGGGGCCGAGGCGACGGGGGCGCGGTCCAGGGACTGGCCGGCGAGCGCCCAGAGGCGTCGCTGCAGCGCCTCCTGCGCCGCGATCGCCCGGTCCTCGGCGTCGCTCTCCGGCACCTCGTGCGAGACGGCGATCGCGGCGGCGACGTACTCGCGCAGCAGGTCGAGGGACTCGGTGCGCTGGGGCTCCTCGAGGGTCTGGGCGCGCAGGTAGGTCGTCCCGATGGCGTTCGCCTCGTTGACGACGGCCGCGCGCCGGTCCTCGTAGCGGCCGATCGCCAGCGACAGCCCGAACGCCAGCAGCAGACCGACGATGCCGAGGGTCGCGGCCTGCAGGGTGGAGAGCGGGTCCTTCAGCGACGCCCCCGCCGCCCGCAGCCTCCGCCCCGCGAGGAGCCCGATGACCGTCGCCCCGAAGACGACGACGATCAGCAGGAGCGCCAGCAGCCAGCTGCTCAGGGCGAAGAACACGGCGCGATCCTCTCACCCCCCCGAGGCCGCGGCGATCCTGGACTCCCAGGTGGGTCAGGTCCACCCGAACCTACGGGAACCTGCAGTTCCGGCTCAGGGATACTCACCCCACGCAGAACGTCGCCCATGGCGTCCGCCGTGGGCCGGGAGGGGCATGAGGTCGAGGGTGTCGAGCCGGGCCGGCCGGTGCCGCGCGATCGCGACGAGGGGCTCGTGACCCGTCCCGTGGACGACGACGGCCGTGGGCGGGCGCCCGCCGTGGGGACCCGCGTGGACGGGCGCTACGAGCTGCGCCGTCTGCTCGGGGCCGGCGGCATGGGATCGGTGTACCTCGCGTTCGACCACCGGTTGCAGCGCGAGGTGGCCGTAAAGGTGCTCCTCCACGAGATCTCCGGGGATCCCGCCTTCGTCGAGCGCTTCGAGCGCGAGGCGCTCGCGCTGGCCCGGCTCGCCCACCCGAGCATCATCGGCCTGTACGACCTCCTGCAGCCGGCGGACCGCGAGCTCTACCTCGTGCTCGAGCTGGTGCGGGGGGACTCCCTGGACGCGCACCTGGAGGGCGGCCCCCTGCCGTGGGCCCGCTGCGCCGACATCGGGCAGCAGGTGGCGGGCGCCCTCCGCGTGGCGCACGGGGCCGGGGTCATCCACCGGGACATCAAGCCGGCGAACATCCTGATCGATCCGGATGGCGCGGTGAAGGTGGCGGACTTCGGCGTGGCCCGCCTCGCCGGGGCGGCGGCACCGGGCACGGCCGCGGGCCTGGCCATCGGCACCCCCGGCTACTTCTCACCGGAGCAGGCCCAGGGTGCCCCGGTGGGCGCGGCGACCGACGTCTACAGCCTGGGCGTCGTGCTCTTCGAGGCCGCGACCGGGCGGCTGCCGTACGACTCCGACGAGGGGTTCCGCGTCGTGGCGATGCAGCACATCGCCGCCCCGGTACCCGACCCCGCCGAGGTGAACCCCACCCTGCCGCCGGAGGCCGCCGCCCTCATCGTGGCCTGCATGGCGAAGGACGCGGACGCGCGGCCGTCGACCGCGGAGGTGCGCGAGCGGCTGATCGCGACGCGCGACCTGCCGCAGGAGACGCTCACCGTCCCCGCGCCGCCGGTGACCGAGGTCCGGCCCACCCCATCGCCGGCGCCGTCCCCGACCCCGCCGACCGTGGTGACGCCGACCCCGCCGCCGCCCGCGACCCCCACGACGCTCGCTGCCCCCACCCCCGCCCCCGCCGCCGCCCGCGGGCGCCCCCGTCGTCGCGGGGCCCTCGTCGCCGTCGCCGCCGTGGCGGCCGTCGCGGTCGTCGTGGGCGGCCTTCTGGCGGGCCGGGCGCTGCAGGGCACCGACGACGCAGACGCGGCCGGGGTCCCGACGCCCCAGGCGGTCTCCGCGGGCGGGGCGGCCACCTCCGTCCCCGACGGGTGGGTGGCGTCCGGCACGGCGGTCCCGGGGCTGGCGCTGGAGGACGGCCTCGCCTTCTCCCCGCCCGGCGGGGGCGGCGCGGTGATGGTGGGACGCTCGGAGGGCGCGGGGCCCACGATGCTCCCCGCGGCGCTGCGCGAGCGCCTCGCATCGGCGCCGGGCCGTGGTGAGGCGGTGCGCGTGGGCGACGCGGTGGGGATCCGCCACTCGGACCTCGAGGTGGAGGGCCTCGACGGTGCGGTCACGATCACGACGCTGCCGACGACGGCCGGCGCCCCGACCGTGGCCTGCGTCTGGGACGCGGCGACCCGCGACGTCGTGGCCCCGGCGTGCGACGCCGCCACGACGGGCCTGGAGCCGACCCGGGGGCGGGTGGTTCCCGTCGATCCCGATCCCGCCTACGCGCGGGCGGTGGGCGACGCGCTCACCGGCCTGGGGCGGGCACGGGCCTCCGCCGTCCGGGCCATGACGTCGGCGTCGGATGCGGATGCGCAGGCGACCGCGGCCACCGCGGCCGCGCGGGCGCACGCGACCGCGGCGGCCTCCCTGGGGACCGCGTCCCCGGGCCCCGCGAAGCGGGCCGTGCACGGGCGGCTGGTGGACGCGGTCGAACGCGGCGGACGCGCCTTCCGCGCCGCGGCGGCCGCCGCACGCGCTGGGGACGGAGGCGCGTTCGCCGAGGCCGCGCAGGACGCCACCCGCTCCGACGGCCTCATCCGGGCGGCCCGGGCGGAGCTCGCCGGCTACGGCTACGAGGTGGGATCGTGAGAACGGGGGAGGGGACGGGATGACGGGACGACGACGCAGGCTCGTGGTGGCCACGGTCACCGCGGCGGTGCTCACGCTGGGCCTGCCGGCGCTCGGGCTGGGCGGTCCGGTGGTGGACCCGCCCGGAGACTCGGACCGGTGCACCTTCATCGACGGGTCGCCGGGGTGCACCTACCCCGGCGGCGTGGCGGTCGCCGCCGACCTGCTCGGCCTGGATGTGGCGTTCGTCGAGAACTCGACGACCACCGCGGCCGACGACGCGCTGGCCGTGGAGCTGACGCTGGACACCGACACAGGGGCCGGCGGCGGTCAGTCGGGCCTCGTGGCCGGTGACGCCGTGTGGGTCTTCTTCGACACGGACGGCGACCCCGCCACGGGCAACGTCGGGCGGTACGGCGCCGAGTGGCTCGCCCAGTACCTGCAGGGCACCGTGAGCCTCTACAAGTACGCGCCCAGCACGCAGCTCTTCAACCTGGACCGCGACATCCCGTTCACCGCCGCGGACGGTCCCTCGGCGGGCACCGTCCGCTTCTCCGTCGCGACGGAGTGGATCCAGATGGTGACCCGCCCGCGCGCGATCCGTGCCACCGCCAAGAGCGAGTACACGTGCGCCGAGCTCCCCTCCTGCAGCGACCCGACGCGCCGCTACTTCGACGAGCTCCCGGACGGCGGCCCCGGGTTCGTCGTCCCCATCCCGCGCCTCCCGGACCCGCCCGCCCCGCCGGCGCCGCCGCCCGCCCCGGCGCCGTCGATCACGGCGCTCCCGCGGCAGGCCACCGTGGGGACCACGCGGGCCACCGTCTTCGCGCAGCTGGGGCTCAACGGGTTCACCGGCGGCCTGACGCGTCACCGGGTCGAGTACCGGCCCGTGGGCGCGGACGCCTGGGTGACCACGCCGGAGACCCCCACGACGACCGACGCGACGGTCTCGACGCGGCTGACCGGTCTGCGGCCCGGGACCGCCTACGCGTACCGCTTCGTGGCCGCCAACACGCTCGGCGGCGTCGTGCGGTCGACCGTCGGGGGCGAGGCCCGGTTCATGACCCGGCCGACGGCGATCGGCGGCGAGATGAGCGCCTTCGTGAGCGGTTCCGGCGCGATCGACCGCGTGACGATCAGCGGACTGCGGCGGGCCGTGGGCGGGCCGGTGCGCGTGCGGGTGCGCTGCACGCCCGCCTGCCGCCCGGGCACGTTCACCGTGCGCGGGCCCCGCGTCACGCTCACGAACCTCGCGGGCTTCTCGCTCGGCCGCCCCGCGGTCATCACGGCGACCCTCACGCGCCCCGGCGCGCTCAGCCGCGTCCTGTGGATCGCGACCACCGGCACCCGGGACGCCAAGGGGTCGTGCACGGCCCGCGGAGTGGCGCGCACGGCCCGCGTGCAGGTGACGTTCCCGTCCGGGCGTGGCGCGCTCCCCGTCATCCGGTGCCGGCGATGAACACCCGCGCCACCGCGCTCGCCGCGGTGTCGGCGGTCGTCCTGTTCGCCGGGGCGGCCGCGATCGGCTGGGGCGGTGGGGCGGATCGGGGCACGCCCGATCCGGCGACCCCGGCCGTGGAGGTCGAGCCGGTGGCGCCGGCCTCCGGGGCCGAGGTGCGCCTCGCCGGGTTCCCGGCGCTGCAGGATCTCCCGGCGCTCGTCGTCCCCCCGCCGGTCGTGGACACACCGGACGGGGGCGGGGGCGGGGGGTCCTCGCCGCCGGCGACCCCCTCGACGCCCTCGACCCCGGTGTCGCCTCCCGCGGACGGTGGCGGCGGTGGGGGTGGCCGCCGGGTCATCTGACGTCTCGGCCCTCCCTCCGTGACATCCTCCGGGGTCCCAGAGAACGACAGCGGAGGAACGCCGTGGCCGTGCACCTGACCCCCGAGGACATCGCCGGGCTGCTGGAGGTGGAGCCGGACGTCATCCTCAACGCCGCCGACGAGGTGGGCGTGCCCGTCTACCACGGGCAGATCGACCGGGTGCTCTTCGCCGAGGCCCTCACGGCCGCCGACCACCACCTCGGGGAGATCGCGGCCGAGCGCCTGCTGCGCGCCGGCGACGCGTCGTCGGGGTAGTGGACCTCGGCCTGGAGGGGCGGGTCGCGCTCGTCACGGGCGCCTCGCGCGGCATCGGGCGCGCGATCGCCGAGGGCCTGGCGGCGGAGGGCGCGCGGGTGGCCGTCGCGTCACGGTCGCTCGACGTGCTGGAGGAGCTCGCGGCCGGGATCGGCGGGCGCGCGTACCGCTTCGACTCGGGTGACCTCGGCATGGTCGATCAACTGGTCGAGGCGGTGGAGCGCGACCTGGGGCCGGTGGACGTCTACGTCGCCAACACCGGCGGCCCGCCGGTCGGGCGGGACCCGCTCGCCTTCACCCCCGAGCAGTGGGAGGAGGCGCACCGCACCCTCGTCGTCTCGCCGATGGCGATCATGGCGCGGGTGGTGCCGGGCATGCGGTCACGGGGCTGGGGCCGGGTGCTGGCCGTCTCGTCGAGCGCGGCACGGGAGCCGGTCGCCGGGATCCAGCTCTCCAACGCCAACCGGCCGGGCCTGCTCGCGGCGATGAAGCACCTCGCCCACGTCGCGGCGGCGGACGGGGTGACCTTCAACGCCGTCCTGCCCGGACGGATCGCGACGGACCGGATCGCCGCGAACCACGGGGGGATGGAGGCGGCCGAGGAGTCGGCGCGCGCGTCGGTGCCGGCGGGCCGCCTGGGCACCCCGCGGGAGCTCGCCGACGCCGCCGTGTTCCTCTGCTCCGACCGCGCCGGCTACGTGACCGGCCAGTCCCTCCTCGTGGACGGGGGCCTCACCCGCTCCTGGTGAGCGCCGCCATCACGACGTCGACGATCCCGTCCTCCCAGCCGTCCGGGAAGCCGTCGCCCGACAGGTAGCGCGCCTGGTACGCCCCCGAGATGAGGTCGATGACGGCCTCGGGGTCGGCGGGCGGGGGGATCTCCCCGCGCGCGGCGGCCTCGTCCAGCAGGCGGCGGTAGATCGCGCGGCGCGGCTGCAGGGTGCGCTCCCGGAACAGGCGCAGCAGTTCCGGCGTGTGGTGCTCCTCGGTGAGGCAGGTCCCCACGAGGGCCATCACCGTCACCCGCTCGGCGTTGCGGCGGGCCTGGCGGAGCTGGGCGGCCAGGTCGGTGCGCAGGTCGCCGGTCACCTGGGGGCGGCCGGTCTCGCGCAGGTGCTCGAGCGCGGCGGTCGCCAGGTCGGCCTTGCCGGCGTAGCGCAGGTAGAGCGTCGCCTTGCTCACGCCGGCGCGGGCGGCGACGCCGTCCATGCTCATGCGGGCGTAGCCCTCGGTGCTCAGCAGGTGGATCGCCGCCTCGATGATCGCGGCGTCCACGGCGGGCGAGCGGGGCCGGCCGGCGCGGCGGCCGCCCTCGGGCGCGACGGTCGGTCCACGGGAGGAGGACACGGCGCCACGGTACCACCGGTGGCCGGGTTAGTGAACTGAACCGTTTGGTATCTTCCCGCACATGACGCTCGGTTCCTGGAAGGCCCTCATCGGGATGCTCGTGCTCACCATGGGCACGAGCACGCTCACGCCGCTGCTGCCGCTCTACAAGTCCCACTTCGGCATCTCGACGGGCACGGCGACGCTGCTTTTCGTCACCTACACGGTGACCGTCTGCCCCACGATGCTCATCGCCGGGAACCTGGCCGACCGCCTCGGGCGCAAGAAGCTCCTGCTGCCCGCCCTCGTCACGATGACGCTCGCGTCGCTCGTCTTCGCGCTGGCGGAGAACGTCCCGATGCTCTTCGCCGGCCGCGTCCTGCAGGGCCTGGCCATCGGCGGCTTCCTGGGCGTCGGCGCCGCCTTCGTCGTGGACCACGCCCGGGACGACTCCAAGGCCCTCGCCGCGGCGCTCGCGGGCGTCTTCTTCCGCCTCGGGTTCGGGCTCGGCCCGGGCCTCGCCGGCCTCGCCGCGCAGTACGGCCCCAACCCGCGGCACACCCCGTTCTGGGGCCACATCGCCTTCATGGTGATCGGGATCATCGCGATCGCCACCGCGTCCGAGACCCTGATGCGTAAGAAGGACCCCGGCCCCTTCCGCATCCGCATCGGCGTGCCGCCGGGGCAGGCCGCGGGCTTCCTCACCTACGTCGCGCCGGCCACCTTCATGATGAGCTTCGTCGAGGGCACGGTGCTCTCGGTCGTCCCGATCTTCGTGGTCGAGACGCTCGGCGTGACCAACCTCGCGATCGTGGGAGCCATCGGCTTCATGGTGCTCGCGCTCGGCGGGCTCGCGCCGTTCCTGGTGCGCGGGCTGGACCCACGGAAGTCGGTGATGATCGGCGCCGTCTCGTCGTCGATCCTGTCGCTGCTCATCGTGGCGTCGTCGGGGCTCGACGCCGTGTGGCTCGTGCTCGTCGCGGCCGCCGCGATCGGGATCATGAACGGCTTCATCCTGTTCGGCGGCACCGTCATCTGCGGCACGATCGTGCCCATCCAGGAGCGCGGCAAGCTCATGTCGCTGCTCTACATGTGCGCCTACGCCGGCACGATCCCCACGGTGCTGCTCGGCTACCTCGGCGACGGGATCGGCCTCACGCCGACCCTCGGCATCTTCAGCGCCATGGCCATCGCGATCGCGCTGTTCGTGACCCTCGTCGGCTCCCGCCTCTTCCCCGAGGTGATCCCCTACCGGGAGGAGCCGGTCGGCGCGCCCGAGGAGGCGGTGCCCTCCGCCACCTGAGGGGCGGCCACCTCAGCGGCGCAGCTCGCTCCCGAGCCGGGCGGCGAGCCGCATCGCGGCGTCGATCTCGACCCTGCGGATCGACACGCTCTCGACGTTGAGCCCGAACGGCACCCCCAGCCGGCGGCAGAACGCGATCAGGTCGACCGCCATGGCGCACGCCTGCTCGGAGGAGGCCTCGAGGGTGTCGTCCGCATGGCGCAGCTCGTTCTCGATCCAGCGCGGGACGGCCACGCCGAGCCACCGGAGGAACTCGAGGGTCCTGAGCGATCCGCAGACCGAGAAGCTCAGCACGATCGGCACCGGTGCGAGGTCCTGCGCGGCGCACTCGTGGTGGTAGTCGGAGATGAGGTCCTTCGCCGCGTTGACGTCGTAGACGATCTGGGTGATGAAGAAGGAGCAGCCCGCCCGCTGCTTCGCGATGAGCCGCAGGTGCTCGTCGCCCCGGCGCGCGTGCCGCTCGGAGATCGCGACCCCGCCCAGCGGAAGCCCGGGCTGCACCTCGTCGCGCAGCTCGTGCGCCCGGGCGAGCGAGGTGAGGGCCGCCCCGTCGTGGGACGAGGACCCGACGAACACCGCGAGCGCCCGCGACGGAACCTGCTGCCCGAGCCAGGAGCGGAGACGATCCTCCCGGTACTTGCCCACCGCGCGGTAGACGATGGCGGGCACCTCCAGCCCCGCGAGATGGCGGGTGAGGTAATCGGCGGGATCCATCGTCGGCAGGAACGGGAACGGGCGCTCGTCGGGGGTGCGGGCGCTCTCGTCGTCGATGTCGTAGAGCACCAGGCCGTCGATCGGCACCGAGCGCAGCCGCTCCACCGTGACCCGGCCGATCTCCGCGGCCTCCTCGGGGCTCGTCGTCAGCCGCGGCGGCGTGACCGCGAACAGGAGGAACCCGCCCGACCGGGTGGCGATGGCTCGTCGGAGATCCACGCGCGGAACCGTACCCTCGCCGATCTCACCCATCGGGCGGCCCCGGACCGGTCGCGGCCGACCTCCCGGCGCTACGCTCACAGGTGGTGGCACGCGACAGGGACGACACCCCCCACGACGTGGATCCGCACGAGACGCAGGAGTGGCTCGAGGCGGTCGACGACATCCTGCGCGAGTACGGCCCGGAGCGGGCCGGCCAGCTCCTCGGGAAGGTGGTCGACGAGGCGCGGCTGTTCGGCGCGGTGGTGCCGGTCTCGAACGCGACGCCGTACATCAACACGATCCACGCGGACGACGGGGAGCCGATCCCCTTCGACCAGGAGGTCGAGCGCCGCCTGCGCTCCGCCATCCGCTGGAACGCGGCCGCGCTCGTGCTGCAGGCGAACAAGGAGTCCGCCGAGCTCGGCGGGCACATCGCCTCCTTCCAGTCCGCGGCGACCCTCTACGAGGTGGGCTTCAACCACTTCTGGCACGCCCGCGAGGGCGACCACGCCGGGGACCTCGTCTACATCCAGGGGCACTCGTCGCCGGGCATCTACGCCCGCGCCTACCTGGAGGGGCGGCTCGACGACGAGCAGATGCGCAACTTCCGCGAGGAGGTCGACGGCAACGGCCTCTCGTCCTACCCGCACCCCTGGCTCATGCCGGGCTTCTGGCAGTTCCCCACCGTGTCGATGGGCCTCGGCCCGATCATGGCGATCTACCAGGCCCGCTTCATGAAGTACCTCGAGGGCCGGGGCCTGGCGCAGACGTCCCACCGGCACGTCTGGGCGTTCATGGGCGACGGGGAGATGGACGAGCCGGAGTCGATGGGCGCCATCTCGCTCGCCGGGCGCGAGCGCCTCGACAACCTGATCTTCGTCGTCAACTGCAACCTGCAGCGCCTGGACGGCCCGGTGCGCGGCAACGGCAAGATCATCCAGGAGCTCGAGACCAACTTCCGCGGCGCCGGCTGGAACGTCATCAAGGTGGTCTGGGGCGAGAACTGGGACCCGCTGCTCGCCGAGGACCACGACGGCCTGCTCAAGCGCCGCATGGAGGAGGCGGTCGACGGCGAGTACCAGACCTTCAAGTCGCGTGACGCCGACTACGTGCGGGACCACTTCTTCGGGGCCTACCCCGAGCTGAAGGAGCGCGTCGCCCACATGAGCGACCCGGAGATCTGGGCGCTCAACCGCGGCGGCCACAGCCCGCACAAGGTGTACGCGGCCTACCACGCGGCCGTGGAGCACGAGGGCAGCCCCACCGTGATCCTCGCCAAGACGATCAAGGGCTACGGGATGGGCCGCGCCGGCGAGGCGCAGAACATCACCCACTCGGCGAAGAAGATGAACGAGGAGGCGCTGCTCGCCTTCCGTGACCGCTTCGGGGTGCCCCTCGACGACGACGAGGCGAAGGCCGCCGCCTTCTACCGGCCGCCCGCCGACAGCCCGGAGATGATCTACCTGCGCGAGCGCCGCGAGGCGCTCGGCGGCTCGCTGCCGGCCCGCCACGACGAGGCCCCGGCGATGGAGGTACCGCCCCTCGCGGCGTTCGACGCGCTGCTCAAGGGGAGCGGCGACCGGTCCATCTCGACCACGATGGCCTTCGTCCGCGCGCTGTCCACCATCGTGCGCGACAAGACCGTCGGGACCCACATCGTCCCGATCGTCCCCGATGAGTCACGGACGTTCGGGATGGAGGGGATGTTCCGCCAGCTCGGCATCTGGAGCCAGGTGGGCCAGCTCTACAGCCCCGAGGACGCCGAGCAGCTCATGTGGTACCGCGAGGACACGAAGGGCCAGATCCTGGAGGAGGGGATCACCGAGGCCGGCGCGATGTCCTCGTTCATCGCGGCCGCGACCTCCTACGCCAACAACGGCGTCCCGATGATCCCGTTCTACATCTACTACTCGATGTTCGGGTTCCAGCGGATCGGCGACCTGGCGTGGGCCGCGGGCGACTCCCGGGCGCGCGGGTTCCTCATCGGCGGCACCTCCGGCCGCACGACGCTCAACGGCGAGGGCCTGCAGCACGAGGACGGCCACTCCCACCTCATCGCCGCGACCATCCCGAACTGCCGCGCCTACGACCCCACCTACGCCTACGAGCTGGTGGTGATCATCCAGGACGGCATGCGGCGGATGCTCACCGAGCGCGAGGACGTCTTCCACTACATCACCGTGATGAACGAGAACTACCCGCAGCCCGCGATGCCCGAGGGCGCGGAGGAGGGCATCCTGCGGGGCATGCACCTCGTCGCGGAGGGGGAGGGCACCGGCCCGCGCGTGCAGCTCCTGGGCTCGGGGGCCATCCTGCGCGAGGTGGAGGCCGCCGCCGAGATCCTCCAGGAGGAGTACGGCGTCGCCGCCGACGTCTGGAGCGCCACCTCGTTCACCGAGCTGCGCCGCGACGGGCTGGAGGCGGAGCGCTGGAACCGCCTCCACCCGGACGAGGAGCCGCGCATCGCCTACGTCGAGCAGATGCTCGGTGAGCGGACCGGCCCGGTCGTCGCGGCCTCGGACTACATGAGCGCGTTCCCGGACGGCATCCGCGCCTGGGTGCGCGGCCGCTACGAGGTGCTCGGCACCGACGGCTACGGCCGCAGCGACTACCGCGCCAAGCTGCGGCGCTTCTTCGAGGTGGACCGCCACCACGTGGCCGTCACCGCGCTCGGCGCCCTGGCCCGCGAGGGGCAGATCGACCCGGCGATCGCCGCCCAGGCGATCACCCGCTACGACATCGACCCGGAGGCGGCACCCCCGTGGCAGCGATGACAGAGGTCCGCGTACCGGACATCGGCGACTTCAGCGGCGTCCCGGTCATCGAGGTGCTCGTCGCCCCCGGTGACACGGTGGAGGCCGAGGACCCGGTCATCGTCCTCGAGTCCGACAAGGCCAGCATGGAGGTCCCGGCGCCGTCCGCCGGCATCGTGGCCGAGGTGTCCGTGAAGGTGGGCGACGAGGTCTCGCAGGGCGACCTGATCCTGACCCTGGAGGGCGGGGACGGCGGCGACGACGCGCCGGCCGAGGAGGAGCCCCCCGCCGAGGAGGAGCCCGCCGCCGAGGCGGAGGACGAGGAGCCCGCGGAGGACGAGGACGAGGAGACGGACGGCCCGCCGGAGGGCGAGGACGCCGGGGCGCAGGAGCCGCCCGAGCGGCGCCCCGACGCCGGCACCTTCCAGGGCGACGACGTCTACGCGGGACCGGGCGCCCGGCGCCTCGGCCGGCAGCTCGGCGTGGACCTCGGAGACGTGACGGGCAGCGGCCCGAAGGGCCGGATCACCAAGGAGGACGTGCAGGCGGCGGCCGACGCGGGGGGCGCGAAGCCCGCTGCGGAGGGCGCGCCCGCGGCGGCACCGGCCGTCCCGGCCGGCCTGCCGGCGTGGCCGCAGGTGGACTTCGCGGCCTTCGGCCCGGTCGAGCGCGTGGAGCTCTCGCGCATCGCCCGCATCGCGGGCCCGGCGCTCGCGCGCAACTGGGTCACCATCCCGCACGTCACCCAGCACGACGACGCCGACATCACCGAGCTCGAGGCCTTCCGCAAGGAGGTCAACGCCGCCCACAAGGACGAGGGCGTGAAGGTGACGATGGTGTCGCTGCTGCTCAAGGCCTGCGCCGCGGCCCTGCGGGAGTTCCCGCACTTCAACGCGTCGCTGGACGGCGGTGACATCATCGTGAAGAGGTACTTCCACCTCGGCTTCGCGGCGGACACGCCCAACGGCCTGATGGTCCCGGTGATCCGCGACGTCGACCGCAAGGGCCTCCTGGAGATCGCCCGCGAGCTCACCGAGCTGTCCGGCGCCGCGCGCGACGGCTCGCTGAAGCGTGAGCAGATGCAGGGCGGCACCTTCACGATCTCCAGCCTCGGCGGCATCGGCGGGACCTACTTCACGCCGATCATCAACGCCCCCGAGGTCGCCATCCTGGGCGTGTCGCGCTCCGCGATGCGGCCGGTGTGGAACGGCACCGGGTTCGTCCCGCGCCTCATCCTGCCCCTGTCCCTCTCGTACGACCACCGCGTCATCGACGGCGCCGCCGCCGCGCGGTTCACCACCCACCTCTCCGACCTGCTCAGCGACCCGAGGAAGATGCTGCTGTGAGTGACCCCTCCCGTACCGACGTCCTCGTCCTCGGCGCCGGACCCGGCGGTTACACCGCCGCGTTCCGCGCCGCCGATCTCGGGATGTCGGTGACGCTGGTCGACCGTGGCGAGCGGCTCGGCGGGGTCTGCCTCAACGTGGGCTGCATCCCGTCGAAGGCGCTCCTCCACGCGGCCAAGGTGCTCACGGACGCCGAGGAGGGCGCGGCCTTCGGCCTCTCGTTCGGGAAGGCCTCGGTCGACCTCGACGCGCTGCGCACCGCGACCGCCGACGTCGTGAAGAAGCTGACCGGCGGCCTCGCGCAGCTCGCCAAGGCCCGCAAGGTCACGGTCATCAACGGCACCGGCACCTTCACCGGCCCCAACGAGCTGTCGGTGGAGACGGCCGGCGGCACGGAGGTGGTCACCTTCGGCCACTGCATCATCGCCGCGGGCTCCGAGCCGGCGCGCATCCCCGGGCTGCCCGACGACCCGCGCGTGATGGACTCCACCGGCGCCCTGGCGCTCGAGGAGGTGCCGGAGCGCCTGCTGGTGATCGGCGGCGGCATCATCGGCCTGGAGATGGCGACGGTCTACGACGCCCTCGGGTCGAAGCTCACGGTCGTCGAGATGATGGACCAGCTCGTCCCGGGCGCGGACCCGGACCTCGTGAAGCCGCTCCACACGCGCATCGCCGAGCGGTACGAGGCGATCCACGTGTCCACGAAGGTGGCGGGCGTGACCGCCGGGGAGAAGGGCCTGGAGGTCACCTTCGACGGCGAGGGCGCGCCCGACCCGGTCACGGTGGACCGCATCCTGGTGGCCGTCGGCCGCCGCGCGAACGGCGACAAGCTCGGCCTGGACGCGGCCGGCGTCGAGGTGGACGACCGCGGGGTCATCGCGGTCGACGACCGCCTGCGCACCAACGTCTCCCACATCCACGCGATCGGCGACGTGGTGGGCAACCCGATGCTCGCCCACAAGGCCAGCCACCAGGGCGCCGTGGCCGCCGAGGTCATCGCCGGCGAGGCGTCGGCCTTCGACGTCCGCGCGATCCCGGCCGTGGCCTACACCGACCCCGAGCTCGCCTGGGCCGGCCTCACCGAGACCGAGGCGAAGCGGGACGGCATCGAGCACGAGGTCGCCCAGTTCCCGTGGTCGGCGTCGGCCCGCGCGCTCACGATGGGCCGGCCCGACGGCCGCACGAAGATGATCGTGGAGCCCGGCACGCGCAAGGTGCTCGGCGTCGGCATCGTGGGCGTCAACGCCGGCGAGCTCATCGCCGAGGCGGCCCACACGCTCGAGATGGGCGGGTACGCGGAGGACGTCGCCCTGACCGTCCACCCGCACCCCACGCTCTCGGAGACGGTGATGTTCACGGCGCAGGCCGCCGAGGGCGTCATCACCGACCTGTACCTCCGGGGCCGCTCCAAGAAGTAGCGGCGGAGAGGGCTACTGCTGGTAGCCCTCCACCGTCCCCGCGTCGCGCAGCGAGGCGTCGTCCGGGTCGCGCCCGGCGGCGCGCTCGGCGCGGCGCTGGCGCAGGAGGTCCCAGAAGCGGTCGAGCTGCACCTGCACGTCGCGCAGGCGGGCGTGCTCGTCCTCGGTCAGGGCCCGTTCCTCACCGGTGTCGAGCAGGCGGTGCTCCTCGGACACCAGTTCCTCGATGACCGCCTGGATGTCGTCGTCGGCCACGACCGTTACCCCCGCGTCGGAAGAGATGCGACGGAACATATCGCCACGGCGTCACGCGGGGCCGCGTCGCTTGACGGCGGGCCGCGGGTCGTGCGCACACTCGTGAGGATGTGTACGAGGTAAGGGGGCGGGGTTGGGGGAGGCGAACGGGAACGGCACGGGGATCGGCGACGGCGTCGCCACGCCCACCATGGGCGAGCTGCGCGCCTTCGTCGCGGTCGCCGAGGAGCTCCACTTCCGGCGCGCGGCGGCGCGGCTCGGCGTGGCGCCCCCGCCGCTCTCGCAGACGATCCGGCGGCTGGAGGACAAGGTCGGCGCCGTGCTGCTCGACCGCACGCCGCACGAGGTCTCCCTGACCGCCGCCGGGGTCGAGCTGCTGCCGCGGGCGCGGGACATCCTGGAGCGGATGCGCGAGGCGCGCCTCGCCGTGGGCCACGCCTCCGAGGGCCGTGTCGGCACCCTCACGGTGGGCTTCGCGTCCAACGGCTTCGCGGAGCTGACGGGGCCGATCCTGCGGGCGTTCGCGGAGGCGCACCCCCGGGTCCGCGTCGCGATGCGCGACGTCACGCAGGACACCACGCGGGCCCTCCACGAGGGAGTCATCGACGTGGCGCTCGTGCGCCCGCCGATCGGCGGCGTGGACGAGCGCGTGATCGTGGAGGACGTGGTGATGGAGGCGCGCTCCGCGTTCCTCCCCCGGCGCCACCGGTTCGCCGAGGCGCCCGTCCTGTCGATCCACGACATCGCCTCCGAGCGCTTCGTGGCGGTCGCCCCCGGCTTCGACGACATCGCCTCGTACTGGGCGGCGGCCGGCGAGCGCGACGGCGAGGAGACCCTCTACGGGTCGGAGGCCTGGACGGTGCAGGAGGTGCTGACCGGGGTCGCCTACATGGGCGATGTGATCACCTCCATCCCGTCGGTGCTGCGCTTCTACCGGGTGCCCGGCATCGTCTCGGTCCCGCTCTCCGACGTGACCCCCGCGCCCATGAGCATCGCCCGCCGCGCCGGCGACGAGCGGGCGGTGGTCCTCGACTTCCTGGACGCCGTCCGCACGGTGTCCGCGCGCCTCGTCGATCTCGTCCCAGGGGCGGAACTGGCAACGGCGTGACCCCCGGGGCTCACGTCGCGTGAGCCCCGGTCCTACCCTCGCGTCCGCGTGCCTCCGCGCGGCGTCCCCGTCCATAGGTTCGTGCCCGATGTGACGTTCCCATCGACGAACCGGACACAGGGGAGGGTGCAGGTGAGCACGACCGACAGGCGGGGTTTCCTCGCACGTGGCGCGGTGGCGGGCATCGGGGCGACGGCGGCCGGCGGGCTCGTCGCGGCGCCGGCGCTGGCTGGGCGCAAGAAGGGGAACTCCTGGCGTGACGACGCGCCGCTGCCCAGCGACCGCACGCTGGGGGGCAACATCACCAAGGTCCTCTTCATGATCATCAACGTCTCGGACCTGGACCGGGCCGTCGAGTTCTACGAGAAGACCTACCCCGTGACCCGCGCGGAGGAGCTCAACGGCCCCGCCCAGGCGTTCCACGGCCTCGGCATCCGTCACGGCCAGTTCCGCGGCCGCATCATGCGCGACCCCCAGCCCTTCCAGGGCCGCGGCATCCTGCTCGTGCAGTGGCTCAACCCGGGCCCGGTGGGCAAGCCTTACACCGAGGCGAACAACGTCGGCTACTACCGCCACCACGCGAGCGCCTCGCGGTCGGGCCTCAACGCCCAGTACGACATCGCGCTCGCCGAGGGCGGCCGCCCGTACGCCCCGCCGTCCACGATCTTCGTGACGCCCACGGCGACGGTGAACGCGTTCGCCTTCCGCGACCCGGACGGCACCACCCTGGAGTGGGTCGGCCCGTACGAGCCGAACCCCGCCGGCCCGCCGGACGTGCTCACGGCCTACAACAACAACTGCCGTGACCTGCGCACCTCGCACGCCTGGTACCGGGACATCCTGGGCCTCGAGTTCTCGAGCCGCCTCAACCCGATCGTGCCGCAGCCCTACGGCGTCGGCTCGCTCGGCGACAGCCTCAAGAACCCCGACGGCACGCCGTACACGGACGAGATCGACTACGACGCGACGATCCTCAGTCCGCGCGCCGACAACCGGAACGCGATCGACCTGCTCGAGTGGCAGATGCCGCGGCCGTACGGGAGGCCGTACAAGCACGCCAACAACCTCGGGACGACGTCGATGGCCTTCGAGGTCAACAGCGTCGACGACTGCTACCGCAAGCTGAAGCGGAGCCTGCGGAACCCGTCGAAGCACCTCGTCCACAAGCCGGAGACGTGGGACCTCGGCGCCTACGGGGAGAAGCGGGTGCTCAACATCCTCGACCCGGACGGCGTGATGCTCCAGTTCATCGAGATGCGGCACTCCACGCAGCCGCAGCCGAGCTAGGCCGCGGGAGGGTTCGCCGTGCTCGACATCTCCCCGGTCCAGATCATCATCGTGCTCGCCATCGCCCTGCTGATCTTCGGCCCGAAGCGGCTGCCCGAGATGGGCCGCAACCTCGGCCGCGGGATCCGCGACTTCAAGGGCGGGCTCACCGGCGAGCCGGACCCCGTGACGCCCGCCGTGGCGTCACGGCCGGCCGAGGCACCGGCGCCGGCCGCGGCGGGGGCCGCCGGGGGAGGAGAGGTCCCGGCGAACCCTCCGACGCCGCCGTTCTAGCCCCGGCTGGTCTCCGGTCGCAGCGCGACGGGCCCACCCGCGTGGGCCCGCGCGCCGCGACCCGGGATGCGGAGGGTGGCGAGCGCCCCGACGAGGGCCGCCGCCCCGGCCACCAGGAACATGGTGGTGAAGGCGTCCTCGGCCGGGATGTCCGGCGTCCCGGCGATGGTCACGGCGCTCAGCACCGCGGCGCCCACCTGGCCGCCCACGACGCCGCCGATGGTCCGCATGACGGTATTCATGCCCATCGCCACCCCGGTCACCTCACGTGGCACGGCGTCCACGATGAGCTTGGCGAGCATGGCGTAGACCAGGCCGACGCCGGTGCCCACGAGCACCATCGCCACCACGATCTGCCAGCCCGAGGAGTGGCCGAGCGCCAGGGCCAGGCCGCCGAGCCCGAGGATCACCGACCCGGCGCAGGTGAGCGCCTTGGCGCCGACGCGGTTCTCCAGGATGCCGCCCACCGGTCCCACCACGAGCATCACCGCCGACGACGGCAGCAGGTAGAGGCCGGCGACGATCACGCTCGCCGAGAAGCCGTAGGGGATCATCGCGGCCAGGTCGCCGGGCAGGCCGGCGCCCATCTGCACGAAGGTCGGGACGAGCAGGAAGGTCCCGAACATCGCGAAGCCCGCGATGAACGCGACGATGTTCGTCCAGAGCACCGCGCGGTCGCGCATCATCCCGATCTCGACCATCGGCTCCGGCACTTTCAGCTCCACCCACACCCAGAGGCACAGCACCAGGACCGAGAGGGCGGCGCAGCCCAGCGTGGCCGCGCTCAGCCAGCCCCAGCTCTCCCCCTCGCTCAGCGCGACGAGCAGCGCCGAGAGGCCGACCGACAGGGTGACGGCGCCCTGCCAGTCCACGCGCGACGGGGTGCGGATCGGCGACTCGGGCAGCAGCCACGCGGTCAGGGCCAGCGCGACCACGACCGGGACGGCGCCGATCCAGAAGAGCCAGCTCCAATGGAGGTTCTCGAGGATGACGCCGCTCAGCACGAGGCCCGCGCCGCCGCCCACCCCGAAGGTGGCCGACAGCAGGCCGAGTCCCATCCCGACGCGCTCCGGCGGCAGCTCGTCGCGGACGATGCCGAAGGCCAGCGGGAAGATGGCGCCCGCCGCGCCCTGCAGGCCGCGGGCCATGATCAGCGTCGCGATGTTCGGCGCGAGCGCCGCCGCGACGGTCCCGACGGCGAAGACGGCCATCGCGATCATCAGCAGGCGCTTCTTGCCGTAGGTGTCGCCGAGCTTGCCGAGCAGCGGCGTCGCGACGGCGGACGTGAGCAGGAAGCCGGTGAAGACCCACGCCGTCCAGGTCGTCGTCGTGTCGAGGTCGCGCTGGATCGTCGGCAGCGCCGGGACCACCAGCGTCTGCTGCAGCACGTACGACACGCACACCACCGCCAGGAGCCCCAGGGTCACCCCCGGATGCGCGCGGCGCACACCATCCGTCATCATCGTCCTCGATCCGTCGCCGGGCGCCGCGGCGCCCTCGCAGAGAAAGTTGCATGATACAAGCGATGACCGGACCCGGCCCCGGTGACCTCGACCACCTCGCGGCGACGCTCGCGGGGCTCCGCGCGCGGCTCGTCCCGCTCGTCCTCGCGCGGCAGGAGCGCCGCAAGGCCGGCGCGACGCCCGCCGAGCGGGTCACGACCCCGCAGCACCTGACCCTGGCGGCGCTGGGCGACGGGCCGCTCACCATGTCGGCCCTCGCCGGCGCGACGGGGGTGGCCCTGAGCACCGCCACCCGGATGGTCCAGACGCTCGTGCGCGAGGGCTGGGTCGAGCCGGCGGCCGTGGAGGAGCCCGCCGCCGACCGCCGCCGCCGCCCCGTGCGCCTCACCGAGGAGGGGCGCGAGGTGCTGGAGGGGGCGGACCGCGAGATCCACGAGCGGTTCCGGACCCTGGTGGGCTACCTCGACGACGACGAGCGGGCCGCGATGCTCGCGGCCGTGCGCGCCGTCGAGAAGGCGATTCAGCTCGACGTGGAGCGGCGCGCCTCGGCCACTGCGGCGGCCTCGAGCGCGGCCTCGACCTCCGCGTAGGAGGGCGCCGGAACCGGCAGCGGCGTCGCCGCGCCGGGGCGCATCCCGTCCAGGATGACGCCGAGGTAGCGCCGCCACAGGCCGGGGATGTCCACGGTGCACGGCTGCGACTGGCCCGCCGCCGTGATGAGGAAGAGGACGTCCTCCGGGCGGAGGTCGTCCCGCACCGCGCCGGCCTCCTGGGCGCGCTGCAGCAGCCCGGTGAAGGGCGCCGTGACGCGCTCGCGGGCGGCCCGCAGCTCGGGCGAGCCGATGACCGCCCGCGTGGCGAGCTGGGACATGCCGCGGTCGCACGCCTGCCGCTCGGCGATCTCGGCCATCGCGGCCGCGAGCGCCTCCCACGGGTCCTCGACCGACGCCGCGATCGCCTCCACCGCCACCGCCGCCTCGGTCATCCGCTGCTCGAACATCGCGAGCACCAGGTCGTCCTTGGTGGGGAAGCGCCGGAAGATCGTGGCGTGGCCGACGCCCGCGGAGCGGGCGATGTCGTCGACGCACAGGTCGGCCCCGTGCTCGGCGAACAGCTCCGACGCCGCCGCCACGATCCTCTCGCGGTTGCGGCGGGCGTCGGAGCGGAGCCGTGCCTCCGTCACGTCAGGCTCCTAGAGGCCGGCGTGCACGGTGCTCTCGGACGGGATGACCTCCGCGACGTCCTTGCGGCGCACGTAGGTCGCGAGGATCACGACGCCCAGCACCATGAGGGCGGCGCCGCCGGCGAAGGCGGCCTGGAAGCCCTCCACGAGCGCCGACGCCTGGTCGGCCGGGGTCGGGGTGCCGGACACGCCCTCGAGCGCGCTCTCGGTCTGAGAGGCGGCCACCGTCGACAGGATCGCGAGGCCCAGGGCGCCGCCGATCTGCTGGGACGAGTTGAACACCCCGGACGCCAGGCCGGCGTCCGCGTCGGCCACGTTGGCCGTCGCGATCAGCGTGAGCGGCACGAAGGTCAGGCCGAGGCCGGCGGACATGACGAGCAGGCCCGGCAGCAGGTCGGCGACGTAGGTGCCGTCGACCCCCGCCCGCGAGAGCAGCAGGAGCCCGACGGCGGCGATCGCCATGCCGATCATCCCCACGGTGCGGACGCCGACCTTCGCGATCGACCGCTCCGCGATGACCGAGAAGAGGATGATGCCGGCGGTCAGGGGCAGGAAGGCGAGGCCCGCCTGCACCGGGGTGAAGCCGAGGGTCTGCTGGACGTAGATCGAGGCGAAGTAGAAGACGGCGAACATGCCGCCCATCGCCGCGAGCATGGAGAGGTTCGCCCCCGTCAGGGACCGCACCTTGAAGATGCCGAGGCGCACGAGCGGCGCCTTCGCGCGCATCTCGATCCAGACGAACAGGGCGAGCAGCGCGGCCGCGCCGGCCAGCATCCCGAGGGTCTCGACCGAGCCCCAGCCGTAGTCGTGCGAGCGGACGATGCCGTAGACGAGCAGCGTGAGACCGGCGGTGACGCTGATCGCGCCCAGGATGTCCACGCTCTCGGTCGGGACCCGCGACTCGGCCACGTACTTCAGGCCCAGCAGGATCGCGACGACGCCGATCGGCAGGTTGATGAGGAAGATCCACTCCCACGCGAGGTACTCGGTGAGCAGGCCGCCGGCCAGCAGGCCGACCGCGGCGCCGCCGACGGCGATCGCGGCCCACACCGAGAGCGCCTTCGCGCGCTCGCCGGCGTCCTTGAAGGTGGTCGTGACGATCGAGAGGGCGGCGGGCGAGACCATGGCCGCGCCGAGGCCCTGCAGGGCGCGGGCGGCGATGAGGAACTCGCTCGACGGGGCGAACGCGTTGAGCAGCGACGCGAAGGTGAAGAGGACGACGCCCCCGATGAACAGGCGGCGGCGGCCGATGAAGTCGGCGGCCCGGCCGCCGAGGAGCAGGAAGCCACCGAACGCCAGCGTGTAGGCGTTCACGACCCACTGCAGGGACGAGGCGGAGAAGTCGAGGTCCTCCTGGATCGCCGGCAGCGCGACGTTCACGACGGTGCCGTCCAGCACCACCATGAACTGGGCGATGCAGACGATCACCAGCACCAGCCAGCGGCGGTCGGCCCCGGGTGCGGATGATTCGGCGGTGGTCACGTGGCGGCTCCTGCGCGGTCGTGTCGGCAAACCGGAGTACGGACTCCGGTTCGCCACCGTAGACCAAACGGAGTGGACGGTCCACTTCGTGACCACCGTTGCGAACACCGCCGCCCGCGGGCGCCCCGATAGGGTCCCGGGCCGTGCCCGGACCGTACGCCCGCATCGCCCGCCCGCTGCTGTTCCGGCTCGACCCGGAGCGCGCCCACGAGCTGGCGATCGGCGGCCTCCGGCTGGCCTCCCCGGTGCTCGGACGGGCACGCCGGCCCCCGGACGGCGACGGCCGCCTCAGCCAGGAGCTCATGGGGATCCGCTTCCCCAACCCGATCGGCCTGGCCGCCGGGTTCGACAAGCGGGCCCGGGCGGTCCCGGCCTGGCCGGCACTCGGGTTCGGCTTCGCCGAGGTGGGGACGATCACGTCCCTCGCCCAGCCGGGGAACCCGAAGCCGCGCATCCACCGCCTGCCCGCGGACTCCGCGCTCATCAACCGCCTCGGCTTCAACAACGGCGGCGCCGACGACGCGGCCGCCACCCTGGCCCGCTGGCGGCGGCGCGGCCTGCTCGGCCGCGCCCCCCTCGGCATCAACCTGGGCAAGTCCAAGGTCACGCCGGCCGAGGATGCGCCCGCCGACTACGCGCGGTCGCTCGGCCTGCTGTGGCCGTTCGCCGACTACGTCGTGGTCAACGTCTCGTCGCCGAACACCCCGGGCCTGCGCGAGCTGCAGGCCACCGGGCCGCTCGGTGCGATCCTCGACGCCCTGGACGAGGTGGCCGAGCGGATGACCGCCGGGCGCGCGGGCGCCCGCCCGCCCGTCCTCGTGAAGCTGGCGCCGGACCTCGACGACGCCCAGGTCGACGCCGCCGCCGACCTGGCCCTGGAGCGCGGCCTGGCGGGCGTCATCGTCACCAACACCACCCTGTCGCGCGACGGCCTCGCCTCACCGCCGGAGCTCGCGGCGCGCGAGGGCGGCCTGTCGGGGGCGCCACTGCGGGCGCGCGCGACGGCGGTGGTGCGGCGCGTGGCCCTGCGGGCGCAGGGGCGGCTCACGGTGGTCGGCGTCGGGGGCGTGTTCACCGCCGACGACGCCTGGGAGAAGCTGACCGCGGGGGCGTCGCTGGTCCAGGTCTACACCGGCTTCGTCTACGGCGGGCCGGGCACCGCGCGGACGATCGTCGCGGGCCTCCTGGAGCGCATGGACCGCGAGGGCGTGCGGCACATCTCGGAGATCGTCGGCGGCGAGGTGCGGCCCGCCCGGTAGTCTGGCGCCCTCCCGGGCCGTCGAACCGCTCCCCCAAGGCGCTCTCTGCTCGAACTCAGCGATCTCGCGCTCGTGCTCGTGACGCTCGCCGCGGCGAGCGTCCTCGCCGGGCGGCTCGAGCTCTCGGCGATCCCCATCTTCATCGTGGCGGGGATCCTGCTCGGCCCGTCGCCCGGCTTCCCGACCCTGGTCGAGCCGTCCGAGGGCACCGAGCTGCTGGCGCGGCTCGGGATCGTCCTGCTGCTGTTCTTCCTCGGCCTCGAGTTCTCGCTCGGCCGGCTCACCGCGGCGCGGCGGATGGTGATGGTGGGCGGGGTCGTCGACCTCGTCATCAACGCCGGGCTCGGGATCATCGTGGGCGTCGCCCTGCTCGGGCCGGGCCCCGAGGCCTTCCTGCTCGCCGGCCTCATCTACATCTCGAGCAGCGGCATCGTCACGCGGGCCCTCTTCGACCTGCGGCGCCTGGGCGACGACGAGACGGACCTCGTCCTGGGCGTCCTCGTGTTCGAGGACCTCGCGGTCGCGCTCTTCCTGGGCGTCATGGCGGCCCTCGCCAGCGGCGAGTCCGTGGGCGCCGCCCAGGTGGCCGGCACCGCGGGCCTCGCGCTGGGCTTCGTGATCGCCCTGCTGCTCATCGGCCGCTGGGCGCACCACTTCTTCGACCGCATCGGCCCGCGCCTCGACCGCGAGCAGCTCCTGCTGGGCGCCCTGGCGATCGCGATCGGGGGCGGTGCGCTGGGCGAGGCCGCCGGCCTGTCGGAGGCCGTGGGCGCCCTGCTGGCGGGGATCCTGCTGTCCGGCTCGGAGATCCGGGACCAGATCGAGCAGCAGCTCCTGGGGCTCCGCGACTTCGCCGCGGCCATCTTCTTCTTCGCCTTCGGACTGGAGGTCGACCTGGGCGAGGCGGGGGCCGCGTGGCCCTGGCTGGTGCTCGCGGTGCCCGTCGCCGTGGTGGGCAAGCTGGTCGCGGGGTACGTTGCCGGTCGCATGACCGGCTTCACCAAGCGCCAGAGCGTCAACGTCGGATCGGCCCTCGTCGCGCGCGGCGAGTTCACGATCATCCTCGCCGGCCTGGCGGCCACCGGCGCGGCGCTCGACGGGGAGTTCCGGGAGATCGTCGAGCCGTTCGCCGGCCTGTTCGTCCTGGTCACCGCCGTCGTCGGGGTGGTATTCATGAGGGAGTCGCGTCGTATCGGACGGCTGGTGTTCCCGGCCCGCGGCGCAGGCAGAGAGTCGAGGAGATAGCCCGATGCTCGAGGTACGCGAGACCCGGCTCCCCGGGGTCGGAACCAAGTTCGCCCTGCGCACGGGCCGTGGCGAGAAGGTCTCCGCCGTCGTCCACCTGGACGGGATGCGCGAGATCTACCACTACCACGACGAGGACGAGGAGCCCCACGTCATCACGCTGAACGACGAGGAGGCCCGTCAGCTCGGCGCCATCATCGGGGGCGTCGTCTACCGGCCGCAGCTCGTCAAGGACCTCGAGGTCGCCCTCAAGGACCTGGTGATGGAGTGGATCGAGCTGCCGCGCGACAGCCCGATCGTGGGCCTGACGGTCGCGACGTGTCGCATCCGCTCGACGACCGGCTCCACGATCGTGGCGATCCTCCGCGAGGCGGGGTCGCTCGCGACGCCGCACCCGGACGAGGTGCTGCGCGCCGACGACACGCTCGTGGTCATCGGCCGTCCCGAGAGCTTCGACGAGATCCGGAAGCTCGTGGCGGAGGGGCCTCCGGACTGATCCCGGTCCGGGGCGGGGCACGGGCATGGTGAACGGGTGAGGCGGGCGCGGGGACCGGGGTCGCTCCGAGGGGTGCTGGCCGGCCTGGTGGCCGGCCTCGCCGTGGTGCTGGCCGTGCTCATCGCGGTCGCCCTGCTCGGGATGATCACCACGGCGCGCGACTACCGCGACGGGGCGGAGCGCGCCCTGACGCGCCAGAGCGCCGCGAACCAGCTCCTCATCGACCTGCTCAGCGCCCAGAGCGCCAACCGGGCCTACATCCTCCTGGCGCGCGGCGAGGACCTGGGCGACTACCGCGCCGCCCGGGCCCGGTACCCGGTGGAGCTGGCCGAGCTGCGGGTGGCCCTGGAGGGCGAGCCGCAGCTCGAGGCGTCCGCCGACGCGGTCGACCGCACGGCGCAGCTCTGGTTCGACGAGGCCGTCGAGCTCATCCGCCTGCGCCGCCGCGGCCAGGTGTCCGAGGCCCAGGACCGCATCAACGCCGGCCTGAGCGAGGCGCGCTTCAACGCGTTCCGCGCCGAGCACGCGCGCCTGGTGGAGGAGATCGACGACGTCCGGCTCGCGGCCCTGGCGGACAGCGACGAGCGGCGGCGGCTCACGTTCGCCTCCATCGTCATCGCCGCGCTGCTCACGCTCATCATGGTCGCGGTCACGAGCCGCCAGCTCTGGCGGCGGGTCGGCGGCCCGGTCGACCTGCTCTCCGCCGGTGTCGGCCGCGTCACGCGCGGATCCCTGTCCGACCCCGTGCCCCCGTCGAAGGACGCGGTCCGTGAGCTCGCCGAGCTCATCGACGGGTTCAACCTCATGCAGGGGGAGGTGCGCCAGGAGCGGGACGCGGTGGCCGCGGCCGCCCGCCGCGAGGCGACCCAGAAGACCGAGCGCGCCCTGTGGGAGACGGTGCAGACCGGCCTCCTGCCGGAGCGCCTGCCGTCCGTGCGCGGGCTGCGCGTGGCCGCCCGCTACCGGCCGGCCGAGCGCGCCCTGCTCGTCGGCGGCGACTTCTACGACGCGATGGCCCTGCCCGACGGGCGGCTCGCGGTGATGGTCGGCGACATGGCCGGCCACGGCGCACCCGCCGCAGCGCGGGCCGCCGGCCTGCGCTTCGGCTGGCGCACGCTCGTCGCGGTGAACCCCAACCCGGCCGCCGTGCTGAGCGCGCTCAACGAGCAGATGGCCGACCCCGACCAGCGCGCCCAGGGGCTCTTCGCCTCCTGCCTCTACATGCTCATCGACCCGGGCGGCTCGGTCAGCTTCGCCCCCGCAGGTCACCCGCCGCCGTTCCTGCTCACCGCCGCGGGCTGCAACCCGGTGGAGCCGCTGCGCAGCGGCCCGCTGCTCGGCGTCTTCGACGAGGCCGAGTGGCCCGTGAGCCACACGTCGCTGCCCCCGGGCGGCACCCTCCTGCTCTACACGGACGGCCTCATCGAGGCGCGTCGCGGCGCGGACACGTTCGGCGTCGAGCGGGCCTGCGCCGTGCTCGCGTCCGAGCGGCGCTCGGCGCTGGAGATGCGCGTGGAGCGCGTCATCGAGGCCGCCCGCCGCCACGAGGACCAGTCCCTGCGCGACGACGTCGCGATCATCGCCGTGGAGCGCCCCGTGGCGATCCCCTGGGCGTCGGGCGCCCCGTCCAACGGGCGGCGACCTCCCGCATCGTTACCTTCGAGGTAATCGCCGCCGCGCGATCCCCGCACGAGCATCGGGGGCATGACACCCCCATCGCAGTCCCCATCACCCGCGGCCCCGTGGGCCGCCCTCCCCGTCGTCCTGGCGGGGATCTTCATGGTCGTCCTCGACTTCTTCATCGTGAACGTGGCGATGCCGGAGCTGGAGGCCGACCTCGGTGCCGGCCCGGCCGCCCTGCAGTGGATCGTCGCCGGCTACTCGCTCACCGCCGGCGTCTGGCTCGTCTCGGCCGGCCGCCTGGGTGACCGCCACGGCCGCCGGCGCACCTTCACGCTCGGCATGGCCCTGTTCACCCTCGCGTCGCTGGCCTGCGGCCTGGCGCCGGACGCCGGCACGCTCGTGGCCGCCCGGCTCGCGCAGGGCGCCGCCGCCGCGCTGCTGACGCCGCAGGTGCTCGCGATCATCGGCGTCGCCTTCACCGGCGCCGCCCGCGGCCGCGCGATCGCGGCCTACGGCCTCACGATGGGCGTCGCGGCCGTGACCGGCCAGCTCATCGGTGGCGTGCTGATCCAGGCCGACCTGCTCGGCCTGGGCTGGCGCTGGTGCTTCCTGGTCAACGTCCCGATCGGCCTGGCGGCGACCCTGGCCGCGCGGCCCCTGGTGCCCGAGTCGCGGGCGCCGGGCCGCACCGGCCTGGACCTGCCGGGCGCCGCGCTCCTGACCCTGTCCCTCAGCGCCGTGCTGGTCGGGCTCATCGAGGGCGGCGCCCGCGGGTGGCCGGCCTGGACCTGGGCCTGCCTGGCCGGCGCCGTCGTCCCCGGGGCCGCGTTCGCCCTGCGGCAGCGCCGCCTGGCCGCCGGCGGTGGCGACCCGCTGCTCGCGCCGGAGCTGTTCCGGTCCCGCGCGTTCACGCTCGGGCTCGTCACCCAGTCCGTGTTCTGGTGCTCCTGCGCCTCGTTCTTCCTGGTGCTGGCGCTCTACCTGCAGGAGGGGCTCGGCCTGGACCCGGTGGCCGCCGGCCTCGTGTTCACGATCCTGGCCGCGGCGTACCTGGCGGCCTCGCTGGCCGCGCCGGGGCTGGCCGCCCGCGACGGGCGGCGCACGGTCCTGACCGGATCGGCGGCCCTCGTCGCCGGCAACGCGGCGCTGCTGGCCGTCGTCGCCCGCGACGGCGCCGACGCGGCGATCGCCGCGCTCGCGCCCGGGCTGCTGCTGGTGGGCACCGGGATGGGCCTGCTCATCACGCCGCTCGTCGGGCTCGTGCTGGCCGACGTGGGCCCCCGGTGGGCGGGCGCCGCCTCGGGCGCGCTCTCGACCGTGCAGAACACCGGCAACGCCGTGGGAGTCGCGGCCGTCGGGGCGGTCTACTTCGCCCACGCGGCCGACGGCGCCGGGACGGCCTTCGCCGCAAGCCTGGTCGCCCTCACGGCGATCGCGGCGGTGCTCCCTCTGCCCGCCCTGCTGCTGCCGCGCCGGGCCGGCGCCCCCGCGGCCGCGGCGCCCGCCGGCGCGGGGGCGCGGTAGCGTGGGCACGATGGCGGGCACGGCACCGGCACCCGGCGTGGGCGCGCTGCTGCGGCAGTGGCGGCGGCGGCGCAACCTGAGCCAGATGGACGTGGCCCTGTCGGCGGCCGTCTCCAACCGGCACCTGTCGTTCATCGAGACCGGCCGGTCCCGGCCCAGCCGGGAGATGGTGCTCCACCTCGCCGACCGCCTCGACGTGCCGCTGCGCGACCGCAACGGCCTGCTGCTGGCGGCGGGGTACGCGCCGGAGTACGGCGAGCGGCCGCTGGGCGACGACGAGATGGCGTCGGTGCGGGAGGCGCTCGCGCGCTTCCTGGCGGCCCACGAGCCCTACCCGGCGCTCGTGGCCGACGCCCGCTGCGACATCCTCATGGCGAACGACGCCCTCGGCGTCCTGCTCGACGGCGTGGCGCCGCACCTGCTGCAGGCCCCCAACGCCATGCGCATCGCCCTCCACCCGGAGGGGATGGCGCCGCGCATCCTCAACCTGGAGGAGTGGGGGGCGCACCTGCTCCATGTCCTGGCGCGCCGGGCCGAGGCCGAGGCCGACCCGGCCCTGCAGGCGTTGCACGACGAGCTGGCGGGCTACCCGGGGGTCGATGCGGGCCGGGCGCCCGGCGGGGTGGGCGCGGGCATCGTGATCCCCCTGCGCCTGCGCGCCCGGGATGGCGGGGAGCTGACCTTCCTGTCCACGACGTCGCGGTTCGGCACCGCCGTCGATGTGACCCTCGCCGGGGTCTGGGTGGAGGCGTTCTACCCGGCCGACGCGCATACGGCAGCCGTGCTCACCGGATGAACGAGACCTCGTGGCCGCGGTCGTTCGCCCGGCGGGCGGCATCGACGCTCAGCGCGCCGCGGCGGACGAGCATGGCGTGCTCGGCCCGCAGGCGGGTGCCGATCATCTCCGGGCCGTCGGTGGCGATGACGATCGGGACGCCCGCCGAGTCGAGGGCGAACACGATCTCCGCCATCTGCTCCTCGTCGCGCACGGCCCCGGTGCGGATGTTGGAGGTGGGGCAGAGCTCCAGGACGACGCCGGCCTCCAGCACCTCCTCCTGCAGGCGGGGGTCCATCGCGGCGATGATCCCGTGCCCGATGCGGTCCACCCCGAGCTGCAGCACCTGGCGCATCTCGTCCACGAAGGGCGCGGGGTCGTGCGCGTTGACCCCCTCCTCGCCGGCGTGGAACGTGATGCCGAGACCCGCCTCGCGGGCGCGGGCCACGAGCGGGGCCAGGTCGCGGTAGGGGTACGGGGCGGGCGCCCCGCCGGGCCGCGGCCCGCCGATGTCGATGGCCACGACGCCCCGGTCGCGGAAGCGGACGGCCCGCTCGACGACCGCCGCGTTGAGCTCCGGCGGGAAACCGCGGTCCATCATCAGGATGAGGCCGGCGCGGACGGGGTACTCGAGCGAGGCCCGGTCGATGCCGTGGACGGCCGCCATCACGATGGCGTCCAGGTCGCGCTCGCCGCCGCGGTTGCGCTTCGCGGGGTTGAAGCGGACCTCGTGGGTCGTGATGCGCTGAGATCGGTACCCGCCCGAGATCATCCCGTGGACGGCGCGGAACACCCCCTCCGGGCTGCTCTGGATGAGCTCGGTGAGGTGGTAGATGCGGTCGAGGCCGTCCAGGCCGTCGGTGCCGCCCCCGACGTTGGTGGCGCCCGCGAACTCCCAGTAGTCGCGGTAGGGGAGCTTGATGCCCTGCTCGTGGGCGAGCTCCCACATCGTCGCGGCATCGACGCTCCCGCCGAGGTGCGCGTGGAGCTCGGCGAGCCCCTCGTCGGGAGCGAAGACCGCGGTGTTCATGCTGCGGGCGCCCGGGCCGGCGCCGGTCCGGCTAGGCGGTGGCGCCCGGCAGGACCTTCTGCAGCTCGCCCTCCTGGAACATCTCGGTGACGATGTCGCAGCCGCCGACGAGCTTGCCGTCCACGAAGAGCTGCGGGATCGTCGGCCAGTCGGACCAGCCGGAGAGCACGACGCGGATGCGGGGGTCGGCGAGGATGTCGCGCGAGCCGTACTCCACGCCGAGGTGGTTGAGGATCTGGACCACCTGGTTGGAGAAGCCGCAGCGCGGCATCTCGGGCGTGCCCTTGAGGTAGAGGAACACGCGGTTGTCCGCGACCTCGCTCGTGATCTGGTCGAGGATCTCCTGCTCGGACAGGGTCAGCGTGTCGCTCATGTCGCCTCCGGTGCGCGCGTCTTCAGGGCGAGCGCGTGGATGCTCCCGTCGTCGAAGCGGCTCTGGACCGCCGCGTAGACGAGCTTGTGCTGCTCCAGGCGCGAGAGGCCGGCGAACTGGGGGGCCACCACGGATGCCGCGAGGTGGTCGCCACCGCCCTGGTCGACGATCTGGGCGGTCGCTCCGGGGAGCGCCGCGACGATCATGGACTCGAGCTCTGCCAGGTCGGCCATCGGCGCCAGGATAGCGCCCGGGCGCCGGGGCGGCCCCGCGCGGGACGACACGGCCCGCGGCGTGGGATCATGCGGGGCATCCGCGCCGTCCCACGCCGGCGCGCCTACCCGGAGGCATCCAGATGAAGAAGGTCGAGGCGTTCATCCGCCACGAGGCCCTCGAGGAGATCCACGACCGCCTCGTGGCCCGGGGGCTCCCGTCGATGAGCGTGAGCGAGGTGAAGGGCTCCGGCCGCCAGAAGGGCTTCACCGAGAAGTACCGCGGGTCCCGCCGCGACGTGTTCCTGCGGCCGAAGCTGAAGCTGGAGATCGTGGTGGACGACGCCGACGTCGAGCGCGTCATCGACACCATCCTGGAGCTGGCCCACACCGGTCAGCCGGGTGACGGCAAGATCTTCGTCTTCGACGTGGCCGAGGCGATCCGCGTGCGCACCGGCGAGCGCGGGCCCCTCGTCCTGGAGTCCCACCCGATCGACTAACGCGCGGTGAGCAGCGCGGTGAGCGCCTCCGGGTCGGTCACCGGGGCCTCGCAGGCGAAGCGCCGGCAGACGTACGCGGCCGCGGTGCCGTCCACGAGCGGGCGCCCCTCCAGCAGGGGCGCCGCCGCGACGGCCGCCTCGTCGTCCGGGTCCCCCGCGACGAGGGTGTCGTGGGGACCGAGCGCCGCCCGGGCCGCCGCGATGAGGGCCTCGGTGGCGGCGTCGTGCGGCGGGCCCGCGATCGCGACCTCCCGGCGGTCGGCCAGGTGGTGGTCGAGTGCGACGAGGGCGGTGCCGAAGGCCTGCGGGTAGCGCCCCATGTCCGTGTGGACGAGCTGCAGGGCGGCGACCGCGCGCTCCTTCAGGGCCGCGTCGCCCGTGATGTCGGCGAGCCGCAGCAGGACGTGCGCGGCCTGGGAGTTGCCGCCCGGCGTGGGGTGGTCCTCCAGGTCGCGGGTGCGCGCGACGAGGCGCTCGCCGTCGGACCCGGCGTAGAAGAAGCCGGCGCCGTCCGGGTCGGCGAACAGCTCGATCATGCGGTCGGCCAGTTGGCGCGCCGCGGCCAGCCACCGCGGGTGGAAGGTGGCCTCGTAGAGGCGCAGAAGGCCGTGGCAGAGGTCGGCGTGGTCGTCGAGCTGGCCCAGGTGCGGCGCCCCGGCCGCCGTATGCGCGCGGCGCAGGCGGCCGTCCACCACCAGCGCGTCCAGCACGAAGGCGGCGGTCGCGGTGGCGACGTCCACGTAGTCGGGGCGCCCCAGGATGACGCCGGCGTCGGCGAAGGCGGCTATGGCGAGCCCGTTCCAGGAGGCGACGGCCTTGTCGTCGCGCGCCGGGGCGGGGCGAGAGGAGCGCGCGGCGTACATCGCGGCGCGGGCGTCCACGAACAGCGGGCGCACGTCCTGGCCCATCTCCTTCGACACGTCGTCCACCGAGGCGACGACGTGGAGGATCGACTTCCCCTCGAAGTTGCCCTCCGGCCGGATGCCGAAGCGCAGCGTCACCGCGCGCGCCTGGTCGGGGGTCAGCAGGGCCGCGAGCTCCTCCGGCGTCCACACGAAGAAGGCGCCCTCGCCGCCCGGCGAGTCGGCGTCCTGCGCTGCGGCGAACCCGCCCCCGGTGACGCGCATCTCGCGGACGAGGTAGTCGAGGGCGTCGATGGCGACGCGCCGGTACTCGTTCTCGCCGGTGACGCGGTACGCGAGGGCGTAGTCGCGGGCGAGGAGCGCGTTGTCGTAGAGCATCTTCTCGAAGTGCGGCACGAGCCAGTGGCCGTCGACCGCGTACCGGTGGAAGCCGCCGCCCACCTGGTCGTAGATGCCGCCGGACGCCATCTTCCCGAGGGTCCGCGCGACCATCTCGTGGGCGTTGTGGTCCTGCGGGCGGCGCCAGAGCAGCCGGATGAGGAACTCCAGCGTGAGCGACGGCGGGAACTTGGGTGCGCCGCCGAAACCGCCCTCGGCCTGGTCGAAGATCCGGGCTAGGCCCACGAGGGCGTCGTCCAGCAGGCGGTCGCCCAGCGGGTCGGCCGACGCCTCCCGTCCGGCCGCCACGCCGAGCCGGCGGGCCACCTCGGCGGCCTGCTGCTCCACGTCGTCGCGGCGGTCGCGGTAGGCCTCGGAGATCGCCTTACAGAGGTCCGAGAAGCCGGGCAGCCCGCCACGGGCCGTGCGCGGGAAGTAGGTGCCGGCGTAGAACGGGCGCCCGTCGGGGGTGAGGAAGACGGTCATGGGCCAGCCGCCCTGCCCGGCGAGCGAGAGGGTCGCCTGCATGTAGAGCGCGTCGACGTCCGGCCGCTCCTCGCGGTCGACCTTCACATTGACGAACAGCTCGTTCATCACCGCGGCCGACTCGGCGTCCTCGAAGGTCTCGTGCGCCATGACGTGGCACCAGTGGCAGGACGAGTAGCCCACCGACAGCAGGATCGGCCGGTCCTCCTCGGCCGCCCGCGCGAGCGCCTCAGGTCCCCACGGATACCAGTCGACGGGGTTGTCCGCGTGCTGGCGCAGGTAGAGCGAGCTCTCCGACGCGAGGCGGTTGGGCATCAGACCTCCCGGATCCCGGTGGCGTCGGCTCCCACGCGGCGAGTGTAGCCGGGGCCGTCCTCGGGCCGTCCGCTACGGTGTCCGCCGATGGTCGATCCCTTCATCACCGCCGCGGGACCCGCCCCCGCCCGGGGCCGCGAGGACCGCTGGCGCCAGGTCGCGCTGCTGTCCGCCGGCGCCGCGCTCGGCGACGATCCGCGTGCCGCGACCGGCCTCGCCGCCTCGCTGCTCGCCCTGGACCATCCCGACGCGGCGGCGGTCGCGCTGCGCAGCGCCGACCCCGCCGACCCCTGGACCCGCTGGTGGGGCGTCCTGGCCGCCGGGCAGGCGGCGGGGGCCGAGGGGTTGCGCGTCGCGCTCGACTCCGCCCGTGAGGTCCCGGCCTCCGGGCCCGACGCGCGCGAGGTGGCCCGCCGTCTGGAGGACCTCCACGACGAGCTCGAGGCGATCGGCGGCGGGGACCCGGAGGGGCGTGCCCGCCTCGCCGTGCTCGGCCACCGCGCCCGGCCGGAGCGCCGCATGCTCATCGGCGGACGCTCCTCTGCCGCGTTCCTCGTCGACCCGGGCTGGGACGCGCTGCGGCTCGTCCGTCTCGCGCCGTCCGGCGGCCCGTCGCTCGGCAACCGCGCCCACCTGACGCTGCCCGAGGTCATCGCGGCCGTCCGTCGCGGCGAGTCCGGGCCGGGCTGGGACGTGCCGCCGGACGAGCCCCCGGCGCTCGACCCCCAGGCCATGCTCGGCGCCCTGCGCGAGGACCCGGCCGCCCGCGACCGGCGCCTCGTGGACCTGGCGCGCGAGGTGGCGGAGGAGCGCGAGCGCCTGAAGGCCGAGCGCGCGGCCCTCGCCGAGGAGCGCGCCATCCTGGCCACGGAGAGGGCCCGCCGCCCGCCGCCCCGCCCGTCCGCCGCGCCGACGTCGGCGGCCGCCGACCCCGTGGCCGTGCCGCGCACCGCCGCCGAGGCAGCCGACCTGCTCGGTGTGGCCGACGGCGCGCCCGCGGCCGCGGTCGAGAAGGCCTGGCGCGACCAGATCACCCGCTGTCACCCGGACCGCGTCGCCGAGCTCCACCCGGCGATCAAGGGCCAGGCCGAGGGCCTCACCGTGGCCCTCAACGCCGCGCGCGACCTGCTGCTGGGGCGCTCCGCCCCGCGGCGCCGCGCTCAGCGCGCCAGGGGGTAACGCCTCCCGCGCCAGCGTGGCCCGCGCCCGGTCATGCGGCTGAGGGCCCCGCGCGCCGCCGCGCCGGCGAGCACCACGAGCCCCAGCGGCAGGGTCGGCGCGTACCGCCGGGGGGTGGGGACGGCCCAGACCGCGAGGCGCTGCAGCAGGATCATCCCCCCGGTGCCGACGGCGCCGGCGACCGCGGTCCGCCGGTCGCCGCTCCGCGCGCCCGCGACGGCCGCCGCGGGCGGGATGACGGCCAGCGCCGCGAGCACGCCTGCCGCCGCCAGGCCGCGGGCCGCTCCCCCGGACGCGGCGAAGGACGCGTTCTTGCTCCACCCCTCCCAGACCTCGCGGCCGCCGTGGTACATCCGCAGCCGCGCGAGCCCGCCGCCCGGCACGGGCACCAGCAGCCCGCCGGCCCGCTTCACGCGCGCCGCCATCCAGACGTCGTCCACCATCCGGCCGCGGATCGCCCCGTGCCCGCCCACCCGGTCGTAGAGCTCGCGGGAGATGAGCATGTAGCCGCCCGCCGCGATCGCCACCGGGCTGCCCGCGCGCCGGGCGAGTGGCCCGGGGGCGACGAAGGTGGCGATGGCCGTCAGCGCCGCGGGCATCACGACGCGCTCGGCGACCGTGCCGGTGTCGATGGTGGGGAAGAGCGTGAGGCCGCCCCGGTCCAGGCGCAGCGCCGCGGCCAGGGAGCGCCCCAGCGAGTCGGGCGCGTGGACCACGTCGGCGTCCGAGAACAGGAGCCACTCACCGCGCGCCCGGGCGACGCCCTGCGCGCACGCCCAGGGCTTGCCGATCCAGCCCTCGGGCAGGGGCTCCCCCGCCACCACGGTCACCCGCGGGTCGTCGCCCGCCGCCGCCCGCGCGGCCGCGAGGGTGCCGTCCGCCGATTGGTCGTCCACCACCACGACCTCGACGTCGGCGTACTCCAGCGCCCGCAGTGAGGCGACCGTCGCGCCGATCGCCCGCTCCTCGTCGCGCGCGGGGACGATCACGGACACGAGGGGTCCCGTGCGCAGCGGCGTGTCCCGGTCGGCCCGCGGGGCCCGGCGACGCTCGTGCGCCGCGAGCGCGACGGCCCCGGTCCAGATGGCGGCCGCCACGCCGGCCGCCGTGCGAAGGGCATCGGCGCCGTCGCTCACGCCCGGAAGGCTAATGCGTCAGGCTGGGCCCATGACCTGCACCGCCATCGTGCTGGCCGCGGGTGAGGGCTCCCGGATGGGGGACCCGGTGAAGCAGCTCGCGGACGTCGGCGGCCGGCCCCTGCTGCAGCACGTCCTCGACGCCCTCGCGGCGACGGGGCTGGAGGACTCGGTGCTCGTGCTCGGCCACGCGGCCGAGCGGGTGGCCGAGGCCGTGACCACCCCGGCCGGGATGCGCGTCGTGGTCAACACCCGCTACGCCGAGGGGCAGGCGGGGTCGCTCCGCGTGGCCCTGGACGCGGCGCCCGAGACGGCCCGCGCCGCCATCGTCCTCCTCGGCGACCAGCCCGAGGTGCGGCCCGAGGCCGTCCTGGCGGTGATCGAGGCGCACGCCCGGTCGGGCGCCCCGGTGTCCCGTGCGGCGTACCGCGGCCGGGCGGGCCACCCCGTGCTGCTCGACCGGCTCGTGTGGCCGGGGGTGGAGGAGCTGCGCGGCGACGCCGGCGCCCGGGGGCTCATCGCGGCACACGCCGGGCGGGTGGAGCTCGTGGAGGTGGGCGGCGACCCGCCGGAGGACGTCGACACCCCGGAGGACCTCGCGCGCCTGCGCGCCCGCTGGGCGTAGGGTGCGGCCGTGCTGAAGAAGCTCCTGATCGGCGTCGGCGTGCTGATCGTCGTCGTCGGCGTGGCGATCGGGATCGCGCTCTACGTGAGCCGCGCGCCGGAGCCGACGGCCTTCTACGACCCGCCGGAGCTCGCCGCCGACACCGCGCCGGGCACCCTCTTGCGGTCGGAGCGCATGGACGCCGGCGTGCCCGAGGGGGCCGAGGGCTGGCGCATCCTCTACGCCACCCCCGGACTGGACGGCGAGCCGCGGGCCGTGAGCGGCCAGGTCATCGCCCGTCCGCCGAGCGGTGACGCCCCGCGGCCGGTCCTCGCCTGGGCGCACGGCACGATCGGCGTGGCCCGCGGCTGCGCGCCGACCCTGATGGAGGACCCGTCCATCGTGATGGTGCGCCCCCTCGGGCCGATCCTCGCCGAGGACTGGGTCGTCGTCGCCACGGACTACCCGGGCCTCGGCACGCCCGGCCCGCACCCGTACCTGGCGGGCGAGGTCACCGGGCGCTCGGTCATCGACTCGGTGCGGGCGGCGCAGCAGATCGACGGGCTCGGCGACCTCGACGGGCGCTACGCGGTGTGGGGCGAGTCGCAGGGCGGGCACGCCGGCCTGTGGACGGGGATCGTCGCGGCGCAGGGGTACGCGCCGGAGCTCGAGCTGGTGGGCGTCGCGGCCGCCGCCCCCGCGTCCGACATCGGCCCCCTGTTCGAGGCGGCGATCGGGACCAAGCCCGGGAAGGTCCTGATCTCCGAGGCCGTCTGGGTCTGGGACCGCACCTACCCGGAGCTGTCCTTCGACGAGGCCGTCCGCCCCGTCGCCCGCCCGGCGGTCCGGGTGATCGCCGAGCGCTGCCTCTTCCCGAGCATCACCGTCGTCGCCGCGACCACCCTGGCCGTGCCCGACGACATGCTCGCCATCGACATCACCGAGGACCCCCGCTGGTCGCGGCGGATCGCCGAGAGCACCCCCGACGGCGACATCGACGTGCCCGTCGTGATCGCGCAGGGCGACCGCGACCCGGTCGTGGCGCCCGCCGTCCAGCGCGCCTGGGTGCGCGAGCGCTGCGCCGCCGGCCAGTCGATCGACTTCCGCGAGATCCCGGGGGCGGGGCACGCCGACGCGCTCGGCCGGGTGGGCGACGAGTTCGTGGCGTGGACGCGTGACCGCTTCGACGGGGTCGCGGCCGCCACCGGCTGTCCCGGACTGCCCGGGGGCTGACCGCCCTCCCCGTCCGGTGGGGGTGACGGACCCCCCCGGCGCAATATCTTTCCGTCCGTGGACGGGACGGACATCGACGCCCTCCTCGCCGCGGCGGAGCGCTCGCCGGCGGATGTCCGCGCCCGCATCCTGCTCGCGGTCGCACTGCTCCGGGCCGGACGGCTCGACGAGGCCGAGCGCCAGGTGGCCGCCGCGGTCCGCCTCGCCCCGGGGGACGGCGTGCTGGCGTCGGCGATGGCCGAGCTGCTGCGCGACCGCCCCGCCGACGCGCTCGCCGCGCTCGAGACGGCGTCCGCGGCGCTCGACGTCGCGCCGGCCGGCAGGGCGCCGTCCCCGGCCGGGCCGACGCTCGACGACGTCGCGGGGATGGAAGAGGCGAAGCGCGAGTTCCGGCTGCGGATCGTCGCGCCCCTCACCCACCCGGAGCTCCACGCCGCGTACGGCGGCTCGGTGGGCGGCGGCGTCCTGCTCTACGGGCCGCCGGGCTGCGGCAAGACCCTCCTCGCCCGGGCGGCCGCGGGGGAGGCCGGCGCCGCGTTCCTGGCCGTCGGCATCGAGGAGATCCTCGACATGTGGCTCGGCGCGAGCGAGCGGAACCTCCACGACGTTTTCGTGGAGGCACGGCGCCAGGCGCCCTGCGTGCTGTTCTTCGACGAGGTCGACGCCCTCGGCGCGCGGCGCGCCGACCTCCGCGCCTCGGGCGGGCGGTCCGTCGTGAACCAGTTCCTGGCCGAGATGGACGGCGTGCAGGGCGCCAACGAGGGCGTCCTGGTGCTGGCCGCGTCCAACGCGCCGTGGCACCTCGACGCGGCGTTCCGCCGTCCCGGCCGGTTCGACCGGGTGCTCTTTCGTGCCGCCGCCGGACCTGGAGGCGCGGACGCGCATCCTGGAGCTCGCCCTCGCCCGCCGGCCGTCGGAGGTCACGGACATCGCGGCGCTGGCGCGCGCGACGGACGGTCTGTCGGGCGCCGACCTGGTGGCGATCGTGGACCGCGCGGCGCAGTCGCGCTTCGCCGCCGCCCTGGAGTCCGGGACCGTCGAGCCGATCACCGACGCCGACCTCCAGGCCGCCCGGTCGGGCGTCCGCTCCAGCATCGGCGAGTGGTTCGCGCAGGCCCGCAACTGGGGCCGGTACGCCAACGACGGCGGCGAGTGGGACGACGTGATGCGCCACCTGGGCGAGATGCCGTGACGAGCGATCCGGCCGACCGCGGGTGGTTCCACCTCGGGCGCGGGGACGCGGGCCGGGCCCTGGAGGAGGCGCGACGAGCGCTCGCGGAGGACCCGGACGAGCCCGAGGCGATCGAGCTGGAGGCCCGGGCCCTGAGCGAGATGGGGCGGCACACCGAGGCCGAGGCGGCCGCCCGCCGGGGCGTGGCGGCGTGGCCGGGCTGGGCGTGGCCGCTCGTGACGCTCGCCGGGGTGCTGCGCCAGGCCGAGCGGTGGGACGACGCGGTGGCCGTGGCCGACGAGGCGCTGGCGCTCGACCCGGGCGAGCCGCCGGCCTGGCTCGAGAAGGCGGCCGGTGAGCTCGGACGCGACCGGCCCGCGGCGGCGCTGGCGGCGGCCGACGCGGGCCTCGCCCTCGATCCCGAGGTGGACGAGCTGACGCTGCTCCGCGGGTACGCCCTGCTCACCCTGCGGCGGAGGAAGGAGGCGACCGCCGCCTTCGAGGAGGTGCTCGGGAGGAACCCGGACGACGCCCGCGCCCACGCGGCGCTCGCGCGGTCGGACTTCATGGGGATGCGGTTCGGTCGTGCCGGGGACGGCGTCCGGTCGTCGCTGCGGCTCGATCCCGAGGACCCCGAGTCGCGCGCGCTGCTGCTGGAGACGGCGCGTGCCCGGACGCCCGCCGGCCGCGTGCTCTACCCCTGGCTGCTCTTCCTCAGCCGGTTCCCGACCTGGTTCGGGTGGGTGCTGGTGATCGGGCTCTTCGTGCTCTTCCGCGTGCTCATCAGCGAATGGGGGCGGTCCGTCGTGCCCACCTTCATCCTGGCGCCGTTCGTGGTCCTCTACGTGGTGTTCTGCCTCATCACGTGGTTCGGGCCCAGGATCATCGACGGGTACCTGGCGACGGACCCCGCCAACGCCCGCCTGCTGGACGAGGCCCGGGACGACGACTGAGCGCTAGAGCCGGGTGACGACGTCGGCCATCTCCTCCAGGGCGCGGAGGTTGTGGCCGGCGCGGAAGACGTCGACGTGGGGGAGGGCGGCGGCCATGCCGCGGGCGAGGGGCGCGTAGCCCTCGGTGCCCTTCAGGGGGTTGAGCCAGACGACGCGGTGGGCGAGCCGGGCGAGCCGCTCCATCTGCTCGGCGAGGAGGGCGGGGTCGCCCACGTCGAGGCCGTCGGACAGGATCACGCAGACCGCCCCGCGCACCGCGCGCCCGTGCTCGTCGAGCAGGGTGCGCAGCGACTCCCCGATGCGCGTGCCCCCGTCCCAGTCCGTCACCTCGGCGGCGGCCGCCGCGAAGGCGGCGTCCGGGTCGGTCTCCGCCAGGGCGCGGGTGACGCGGGTGAGACGGGTGCCGAACGCGAACGCCTCCCAGTCCGGGCCGCTGCGCAGCGCGGCGTGGGCGAAGAGCGCCAGGGCACGGGAGTAGGTGGACATGGAGCCGGAGACGTCGAGCACGAGCACCAGGCGCCGCCGCCGCGTGCGCCTGCGCCGCCAGCGCCGGTCGATGGGTTCCCCGCCGGTCCGCATCGCCCGGCGCAGGGTGCGCCGCAGGTCCGGGTCGCCCGAGCGAGCCGGGGCGCGCCGCCGGGTGCGCCGCATCGGGGGCCGCACGCGCAGGCGCGCCATGAGGCGGGTGAGCAGCGCGAGCTCCTCGGGGGTGCACTGGGCGAAGTCCTTGCGCCGCAGGGCGTCGACGCGGCTCGCCAGGTTCTCGGCGTCCTCGTCGTCCACGGGGTCGCCGGTCCGCACCGTGAGCTCGGTGGGCGCGAGGATCTGGGGGCGGTCCTGCACCATCTGGGCGGGCGGTCCGGCCGGGGGCTCGATGCCGAACGCGTCGGCGAAGGCCTCATCCAGGGCGGCGACGTCCTCGTGGCGCGAGATGAGGGTGGCGCGCGCCGCCCAGTAGAGGTCGTCGGCGCCCACGGCGCCCGTGGCCTCGGCGAACGTCACCACCCGCCCCGTCCCCACCGGCACGCCCTTCGCGCGCAGGCCGTGGACGAGGTCGAGGGCCTCCCTCATCCTCCGAGCAGCTCGGGCAGGGCCCGCCGCACCACGGCCAGGTCGTCACGGTTCTTCACGGCCCAGCCCAGCGTCTCCTCGGCCGAGGCGGCGTCGAGGCGCCCGATGCCGAGCGCCGCGAGCGCCCGGGTCCAGTCGATCGCCTCGGCCGGCCCCGGCTTCTTCGCCAGGTCCATGGCGCGCAGCCGGCCCACCAGCTCGGCCACGGCGCGGGCGAGCGCCTCGGACGCCTCGGGGGCCCGCAGCCGGATGATCGCCGTCTCGCGCTCGAGCGAGGGGTAGTCGATCCAGTGGTAGAGGCAGCGGCGCTTCAGCGCGTCGTGCAGCTCGCGCGTGCGGTTCGAGGTGAGCACCACGACGGGGGGCTCCTCGGAGGTGATCGTCCCGATCTCCGGGATCGTCACCGCTGCGTCCGCGAGGACCTCCAGCAGGAACGCCTCGAACTCCTCGTCGGCCCGGTCCAGCTCGTCCACGAGCAGCACCGCCCCGGAGCCCTCGCGCACGGCCTGCAGCAGCGGGCGCTCCACCAGGAACTCCGGCCCGTACAGCTCGGCCGCCCGCTTCGACGGGTCGAGGGAGCCCTCCTGGAGCGTGCGGGCGTAGAGGAGCTGGCGCGCGTAGTCCCACTCGTAGAGGGCCTGGCCGGCGTCGATGCCCTCATAGCACTGCAGCCGGATGAGCCGCGCCCCGAGCACCCGCGCGAGCGTCCGCGCGATCTCGGTCTTGCCGACGCCCGGCTCGCCCTCCAGCAGCAGCGGCCGCCGCAGCGTGAGCGCCAGGTAGGCGGACACGGCCAGGCCGCGGTCGGCGAGGTAGGCCTCGCGGGCGAGTGCCTCCTCCAGATCGTCGACGCCTGTGAACACCGTGCCTCCCGCCGTCTCGGGGTCCCGCGAGGGGATATCACGCGCGCCGCTCCGCCGTCACCGGGGGCCGGATCCCGGGCGCGATCCGACCCGGTTCGTGATGATGTTGACGAAGTATGGGGCCGGCCCTATGGTCGATGCCCGGGAACGACACCGAGGTCCACCCGTGCGGGATGTCCTGCCGACGCTCGAGGAGTGGGTCCGCGCCGGCCGCCGCGCCGCGCTGGGCACGGTCGTGGGCGTGGAGCGGTCCGCCCCCCGCCTGCCGGGGAGCGTGATGGCCGTGTCCGACGAGTCCGTCGTGGCGGGCTCGGTCACCGGCGGCTGCGTCGAGCCGGCCGTGTTCATCCAGGCCGAGGAGGTCCTCGCCGGCGGCCCGCCGCGCCTGGCGACCTTCGGGTTCGTGGACGACGAGGCGTTCGACGTGGGGCTCCCCTGCGGCGGCACGGTCCACGTCTTCATCGAGGAGATGCGGCCCGACCTCATCGAGGAGATCGCCACGGCCGTCCGTGAGGAGCGGCCCGTCGCCTACCTCACCACGATCGAGGGGGACCACCTCGGCGAGCCGCGGGTGGTCGGCCGCGAGGGCGAGCCCGCCGACGCCGTGGAGGCCGCCGCCCGGCCGCTGCTGGCGCTGGGGGAGAGCGGCGCGGTGGAGGTCGACGGCGCGAAGGTGTTCGTCTCCTCGCTCGTCCCGCGCCCGGCGATGTACATCTTCGGGGCCATCGACTTCGCCTCGGCGCTGGCGACGGTGGGGCACTTCCTGGGCTACCGGGTCACGGTCTGCGACCCGCGCGCGGTGTTCGTCACCCCGGCGCGGTTCCCGGACGCCGACGAGCTCGTGACCGAGTGGCCGCACGAGTTCCTGGCCCACGCCCCCGTGGACGAGCGCACCGCGATCTGCGTGCTCACCCACGACTCCAAGTTCGACGTCCCGGCCCTGACCGCCGCCCTCCGCACCCCGGCGCGCTTCATCGGCGCGATGGGCAGCCGCCGCACCACCGAGCGCCGGCGCGAGCGGATGCTCGCCGACGGCGTTCCCCTGGAGGACCTCGACCGCATCCACGCCCCCATCGGGCTGCCGATCGGCTCGAGGACACCGGAGGAGGTGGCCGTCGCGATCGGCGCGGAGATCGTCGCCGTCGCGAACCGGGCCCCGGCGGCCGGCCGGCCGGTGGCCGCCCGGGGGTAGCGGTGGGGCGTCGCAACCCCTGGATCGCGATCGAGTCCGGCACCGATCCCGTGCTGAGGGCACGCGAGCTCGTGCGCGCGCACTCCGACTACGTGGGCGCCGGCGGCGCGGACAGCCCCGCGGTCCGCGGGCTGATCGCCGAGTCGTGGCGCCGGTCCCGCGGTGCCGGGGTGCGGCCCGAGGGGCACATCCCGCCCCGGGTCCACGACCAGGACGAGCTGCACGAGTACCGCGAGGCGCACCCCCTCGCGGCGATGATGCCCACCCTGCGCCACCTCTTGCTGGACGTGGCCGAGGCCGCCCGCCACCTGGTCGCGGTGTGCTCCGCCGACGGCGAGCTGCTCTGGGTCGAGGGGCCGGCGCGCATCCGGGTGGCGGCCGAGGACACGATGAACTTCGCCGAGGGCACCCTCTGGAGCGAGGAGGGCGCGGGCACCAACGCGCTCGGCACCGCCCTTGCCGTGGGCCACCCGATCCAGGTGTTCGCGGCCGAGCACTACAACGCCACGGTCCACCCCTGGACCTGCTCGGCGGCCCCGATCTTCGACCCGGCGAGCGGAGCCCTGCTCGGCACGATCGACCTCACCGGGCCGTACCGCATGACCCACCCGCACTCCCTGGCGCTGGTGACCGCCGCCGCCGGCGCGGTGACCGGGGCGCTGCGCCAGGAGCGGTGGCGGCACGACGACCGCCTGCGCGACCGGTACGTGCGCCGGCTCATGCACCTCGGCCGCCGCCCGACCGGCGTCGTGAGCCGCGACGGCCGGGTGGTGATGGCGAACCCGCCCGGGTGGCTCGGCGCCCACGTGGCCGTGCCCGGCGAGAGCGGCGTCGGCTTCCTGCCGGGCGGCGGGATGTTCCGCGCCGAGCCGATCGGCGTGGAGGGCGGCCACCTCGTGTGGGCCGTGGACGGCGAGGAGGAGCCGCCGCCCCGCCGCGAGCTGCGCCTGCGGGTGATGGGCGAGCCGCTCGCGTGGCTCGACGGCCAGCCCTTGCGGATCTCGCCGCGGCACGCCGAGATCCTGGTGCTGCTGGCGATGTACCCGGACGGCCTCTCCGCCGACGAGCTCGGCACGGCCCTCTACGGGCCGGGCGCCTCGCCCACCTCCGTGCGCAGCGAGGTGTCCCGCCTGCGCCGCCTGCTCGGCCCGGTGCTCGCCACCCGGCCGTACCGCCTCATGGCCCACGTGACCGCCGACGTCCTCGACGTCCGCGACCTGGCGATGGAGGGGCGCCGCGACGAGGCCCTCGCCGGCCGCGGTCCGGGCCTGCTGCCCGCGTCCCAGGCGCCGGGGGTGCAGGACGTCCGGGCCCGCGTGGACGCCCTCGTGGGGGTCACCGCCTGACGCAGCGCGGTGCGCTGCAACCCACTTGCAACGTTTGACGCTAAGTCGGGGTGGACGTTCAATCGGCGGGCCTGCCGAAAAGGAGCGTCCGCATGAAGTTGGAGCACTCGTTCGAGGTGCCGGCATCGCCGGAGACCACGATGGGCCTGATGCTCGATGCGGAGCGGGTCGTGCCGTGCATGCCGGGCGCGACCCTGAAGGAGGTCGTCGACGACTCCACCTGGAAGGCCGGGATGGGCGTCAAGCTCGGGCCCGTCGCCATGCAGTTCCTGGTGGACGTGCGCCTGCTGGACCGCGATGACGCCTCCCACCGCGTCACGCTCGGGGTGAGCGGGCGCGACACGCGCGGCAAGGGGGGTGCCGAGGGCACGGTCGTCTCGAACCTGACCGCGCTCGACGGCGGCGGCACGCGCGTCGACATGGACACGGACCTGCGCTTCTCCGGCCAGGTGGCCCAGCTCGGCCGCCCCGGCGTGGTGCAGGACGTGTCGAACAAGCTGGTGGGTCAGTTCGCGGAGTGCATCCGGGCGCAGCTGTCGGCGTCGCCCGAGGAGGCCGCCGCGGCGGTGACCGAGGCGCAGAAGCCCATCTCGGGGCTCTCGCTGGCGGTCTCCGCGCTCGTGTCGTCGGTGAAGAGACTGCTCGGCCGCGACGGCGGCCCGCAGAAGGGGGGGTCGGTGTGAAGCGGATCACGGTCACCGTCAACGGCGTCCGCCATGAGGCGGACGTGGAGGAGCGCGAGCTCCTCGTCTACTTCCTCCGGGAGGCCCTCGGCCTGACCGGGACCAACGTGGGGTGTGACACCTCGTCGTGCGGCGCCTGCACGATCCACCTCGACGGCGAGTCGGTGAAGAGCTGCACGCTCCTCGCCGTCCAGGCCGACGGGGCGGAGGTCACCACGATCGAGGGCCTCGCGACGAACGGGTCGATGCACCCGATGCAGTCCTCCTTCCAGGAGAACCACGGCCTCCAGTGCGGGTACTGCACGCCGGGGATGATCATGGCCGCGGTCTCCTTCCTGAAGGAGAACCCGAACCCGACCGAGGACGAGATCCGGCACGGCCTGGAGGGCAACCTCTGCCGCTGCACCGGCTACCACAACATCGTCAAGGCGGTTGCGGCCGTCGCGGAGGGCTGAGCCGATGGCCACCACCGAGCAGCCGTCCGCCAACATCGGGCAGCGCAAGCTGCGCAAGGAGGACCCGGAGCTCATCACCGGGCGCTCCCGCTACGTCGACGACATCAGCGTCCCGGGGATGCTCTGGGCCTACGTCGTCCGCAGCCCGTTCGCGCACGCCCGCATCAACGGCATCGACACCTCCGCGGCCGAGGCCGCCCCGGGTGTCGAGGCCGTCTACACCGCCGAGACCCTCGAGTTCGCCGGCCCGCTCGTCATGGCGTGGCCGATCAACGACGAGTGCAAGGCGCCGCCGCACGCGCCCCTCACGAGCGACAAGGCCCGCTACGTCGGCGACCCGGTCGCCGTGGTCGTCGCGGACAGCCGCGTCCACGCGAAGGACGCCGCCGAGCTGGTCGACGTGAACTGGGAGCCGCTCCCGGCCGTCACGGACATCAAGGAGGCGCTCGCCGACGGCGCGCCCCTCGTCCACGAGGACCTCGGCACCAACGACGCCGGCTCCTGGATCATGTCCCGGGACTCCCCGGCGCCGGTGCGCAACCCGGCGGGGCCGTACTTCGAGGACCCCGACCTGGTGAAGACCAAGGAGGAGTACTACCTCGGCCGGCTCATCCCGAACGCGATGGAGCCGCGCGGCGTGGTGGTGGACGTCAACGCGCCGATGGGCGAGTTCACGGTCTACTCCGCCACCCAGATCCCGCACATCCTCCGCACCACGCTCACCATCACGTGCGGCGTGCCCGAGGCCAAGCTGCGGGTGGTCGCCCCGGACGTGGGCGGCGGCTTCGGCTCCAAGCTGGAGGCCTATCCCGAGGACGCGATCTGCCTCGCCATCGCCAAGAAGACCGGCAAGCCGGTCAAGTGGATCGAGGAGCGCTCCGAGGGCTACGTCGCCACCCTCCACGGCCGCGAGATGTACCAGCAGATCGAGCTCGCGGCGACGAAGGAGGGGATCGTCAAGGCGGTCCGGGTGAAGCTGTGGGCCTCGATGGGCGCCCACATGCGCATCATCACCCCGGGCATCCCGATGCTCGGCGCCTGGCTCTACCAGGGCTGCTACGACGTCGAGGGCTACGACTTCGAGTACACGAACGTGTTCACCAACAACACGTTCACCGACGCCTACCGCGGCGCCGGCCGGCCCGAGGCCACGTACGCCATCGAGCGGGCCATGGACTCCCTGGCCCGGCAGCTCGGGATGGACCCCGTCGAGCTGCGGCAGAAGAACTTCATCACGAACGACAAGTTCCCGAACTACACGATCGCCTCCGGGCTCACGATCGACTCGGCGAACTACACGGGCACGCTCGAGAAGTGCCTCGGCGTCCTCGGCTACGAGGAGTTCCGCGCCGAGCAGAAGGCCCGCCGCGACGCCGGGTCCACGAAGGTGCTCGGCGTCGGCTTCTCCACCTGGCTGGAGATGTGCGGCATCGCGCCGTCGCGGGTGCTCGCCGCCCTCAAGTACATCGCCGGCGGCTGGGACGCCGCGACGGTGGAGTTCCTCCCGACGGGGACGGTCCGGGTGCTCACCGGCGTCTCCCCGCACGGGCAGGGCGAGGTGACCACGTTCGCGCAGATCGTCGCCGACCAGCTCGGCGTCGACTTCGAGGACGTCGAGGTGCTCCACGGCGACACCCAGGTGGTGCCGCTCGGCCTCGACACCTACGGCAGCCGCGGGCTCTCCGTCGGCGGCGTCGCCCTCTACAAGGCGGGCGAGAAGATCATCGACAAGGCGCGGAAGATCGCGGCGCACGAGCTGGAGTGCGCCGAGGAGGACCTCGAGTTCTCGGGCGGCGACTTCACCGTGAAGGGCACGGACCGGTCGGCCAACATCAAGGCCCTCGGGTTCAGCGCCTGGAGCGCCCACAACCTGCCCGACGGCATGGAGCCGGGCCTCACGGCGAACCACCTCTACGACCCGCCCAACTTCTCGTGGCCGAACGGCGCGCACGCGTGCGTGCTGGAGGTCGACACGGAGACCGGGTCGATCGACCTGCTGCGCTACATCGCCGTGGACGACTGCGGCGTGCGCATCAACCCGATGGTCGTCGAGGGCCAGGTCCACGGCGGCGTCGCCCAGGGCATCGCGGAGGCGCTGTTCGAGGAGGCCCGCTACGACGAGGAGGGCAACCTCCTGCACGGCACGATGACCACCTACATGGTCCCGGGCCCGCCGGAGCTCCCGTCCTTCGAGCTGGACCACACGGTCACGCCGAGCCCCACGAACCCGCTCGGGGTGAAGGGCGTCGGGGAGGCGGGCACGATCGCCGCCCCGCCCGCCGTCATCAACGCGGTCGTGGACGCCCTCGCGCACCTGGGCGTGACCAACGTCGAGAGGCCGGCCACCCCCGAGAGGGTGTGGAACGCCATCCAGGAGGCGAAGCGATGATCCCGGCCGGATTCGACTACGAGGTCGCGGAGTCCGTCGACCACGCCTTGGAGCTCCTCCGCACGAAGGAGGACGCCAAGCTCATCGCGGGGGGCCACAGCCTGCTGCCGCTGATGAAGCTGCGGCTGGCGCGCCCCGGCACGCTCGTGGACATCGGGCGCCTCGGCGACCTGCGCGGCGTGCGCGACCAGGGCGACCACCTCGCCATCGGGGCGCTCACGCGCCACCACGACCTCAACAACGACCCGCTCGCGAAGCAGCACTGCCCGCTCATCGCGTTCGCGGCGGGGCTCGTGGGCGACCCGCAGGTACGGCACCGCGGCACCATCGGCGGCTCGCTGGCCCACGGGGACCCGGCGTCCGACCTCCCCACCATCTGCCTCACGCTCGACGCGGTCATCGTCGCGCGCGGGCCGAACGGGGAGCGGGCGATCGACGCGGGGAGCTTCTTCAACGGGTTCTTCGACACGGCGCTGGCCGAGGACGAGGTCATCACCGAGATCCGGGTGCCGAAGGTCGGCGCCGCCGGGTGGAGCTACATCAAGTTCCGCCAGCGGGCGCTCGACTGGGCCACCGTCGGCGTCGCCGCCCTGGTGGGCGCGTCGAACGGGTCGGTCGAGGGGGCGCGCATCGGGCTCACCAACATGGGCCAGACGCCGCTCCGGGCCTCCGCCGCCGAGGCCGCCCTCCAGGGCGCGCCCCGGGACGCGGTGGCCACCGCGTGCGAGAAGGCCGACGAGGGCACGGAGCCGCCCTCCGACACGTGGGCGAGCGCGGACTTCCGTCGCCACCTCTCCCGTGTGCTCACGGCCCGCGCCGTCGAGGAGGCGCTGTCGCGGTGACGACCGGTGGTGCCGCACGGCCGCGGGGAGCGATCCCCGCGGTCGTTGCGGCGCCTCGTCGCCCGGTGTTGGATCGCCGCATGCCGCTTCCCGGCCGGCCGGCCCTCCTCGCCCTCGGCGTCCTCACCGCCGCCCTCGCCACCCCCGCGGTGGCGGGCGCATATGCGCCGCTGCCCTTCGAGCAGGCCGCCGTGGACGAGTTCACCCAGAGCCTCGCGATCGCGACGGGCACCGAGCGCCAGGTGGCCGTGCTCGCGTCGGTCCAGGACGACCGCCCGGCCACCCTCGTGGCGGTCCAGCGCCCGTCGGGCGGGCCACCCGGCCCCGTCCAGGGCCTCGACGCCGAGCCGGGCGTCGGCTTCCTCAACCTGTCCTCGCTGGACGCCGGCGGGTGGCTCGCCGCGTGGTCCCATGCCACCAACGGGGCCACCGGCTCCTTCGCGCGCGCCGAGGCGGGACGGCTCTTCTCCCCTGCGGCGTCGTTCCCGAGCCCCGAGGGGCGGCACAGCATGGGCGTGGACCGTGAGGGCCGGGCCGTCGCCGTGTGGAACGGGGTCACGACCGGGGCGAACCGCGTCGTCCGCAGCGGAACCCTCCCGCCCTCGGGCACCGTCGTGAACGCGGCCGGCGACCTGACCACGCCGCAGGTCACCACGCTGACGCCCCGCGTCTCCGTGTCGCCGGGCGGGCAGGCCGCGGCGGCGTGGTCGCGTCCCGACGGCGGCGGGGCCGTCGTGGAGGCGAGCATCGGCACGACGATCGCCCTGGGCTCCCCGCGCCCGCCGATCGCGTCCTTCGCGGACGACGCCGACGTGGCTGACGTGACCGTCGCGATCGGCCCCTTCGACGTCGTGGTCGTCGCCTGGACAGACCTCTCGGGACCGGTCCCGGCCGTCCGGGCGACGTTCCGTGACACCGGGGGCGCGTTCGGGCCGCCGGTCACGCTGAGCGGGGGAGGCACCGCCGGGTCCCCGTCCGTCGTCGTGGGCGCGGCGGGCGTCGCGACCATCGCCTGGGTCGAGGGAGGGGCCGTCCGCGCGGCCTCGCGTGCCCAGGGCTCCCCGCCGGGCGCGGCCGTCACGGTCAGCCAGACGGGCGTCGTGGTGGGGCCGAACCGCTCCCCCGAGGTCGTGACCGATCCCGCCGGTGCCGTCCACGTCACGTGGATGCGGGCCCATCTCGGCAGCGCGCTGCTCGAGTCCGCCCGCCGGGCGCCGGGTGGCGCCTTCTCGGCCCCGGCCCTCCTCGGCACGGACGTCGCGGCCTTCGACACCGCCACCGAGCCCGGCGGCAACCTGGCCGCGGTGTGGCTCACCCCGACGTTCCTGCAGGACTTCGCGCTGCGCATCGGGGGCCTGGACGGCGACCGTCCGGCGGTCGATGCGACGGTGCCTCCCACCGCGGGCGCGGGCGTGCCCCAGACCTTCTCCGCCACCGCGACGGACTGGGGCGGGATCGCCTCCTACTCGTGGGACCTGGGCGACGGCACCACGGCATCCGGCGCCACGGTGGGTCACGTGTACGGGGCCCCCGGGCCGCGTGTGGTGACGCTCCGGGTCACGGACCGGGCGGGCAACGTCACGACGGTGACGCGGACGGTCACGGTGATCGGGACCTCGATCTCCGACCTCGACCGGCGCCCGCCCCGCGCGACCCAGGTGCGGGTGGCGAAGACGATCGCCCGCAGCACCCTGGTGCGGCGCGGGATCGGGGTGCGCCTGCGCGCCGACGAGGCCTCCCGCGCCACTGTCGAGCTGCTCGGGCGCGCCCGGGCCGCGACCCTCAACGCCCGCGGCGACGTCGTGCTGGCGCAGCGCGCCGCCCGGCTCACCGCGGGGCGCGCGCGGGCCTTCGTGCTGAAGCCGCCGGCGCGGCTGGTGTCCGGCGGCCGGGGCGCCTTCCGGGCGACGGTGCGCATCACGCTCACCGACACCGCGGGCAACCGGGCCACGATCACGCGGGCCGTCCGCGTGCGAACCGCCTAAGGTTCCGGAATGGAGACGCTGCGCGACGGATTCGGGCGCGTCCACCGGTCACTCCGGGTGTCGGTCACGGACCGCTGCAACCTCCGCTGCCGCTACTGCATGCCGGCGGAGGGGATGAAGTGGCTCCCCCGCGAGGAGCTGCTCACCGACGACGAGATCGTCCGGCTCGTGGGCCTCTTCGCCGGTGAGGGCGTCACCGAGGTCCGCATCACGGGCGGCGAGCCCCTCGTGCGGCCCGCGCTGCCCGCGCTCATCGGCCGCATCTCCGCCGTGCCCGGCGTGCGGGAGATCGCGATGACCTCCAACGGGGTCCTGCTGGCGGACGCCATCGACGACCTCGTGGCGAACGGGCTGGGCCGGGTCAACGTCTCGATCGACTCGCTCGACCCCGAGCGCTTCGCGATGCTCACCCGCCGCCGTGACCTGGACCGCGCCCTGGCGGGCCTCGCGGCCTGCGAGCGCCACGAGTCGCTGCGGCCCATCAAGGTCAACGCGGTCGCGCTGCGCGGCGTCAGCGAGCCGGACGTGCTGCCCCTGGCCGAGCTCGCCCGCACCCGCCCGTACGTCGTGCGCTTCATCGAGGTCATGCCGCTCGACGCCCCGCGCGAGTGGACCCGCGAGGCGGTCCTCTCCGGCGAGGAGCTGCGGGAGATGATCGGCGCCCGCTGGCCCCTGCTGCCCCTCGCGCCCGAGCGGGAGTCGGCCACCGGGACCTCGTGGCGGTTCGCGGACGGCGCCGGGACCCTGCAGTTCGTCTCGTCCGTGACCGAGCCCTTCTGCGCCTCGTGCGACCGCCTGCGGCTCACCGCCGACGGCCACCTGCGCACCTGCCTCTTCGCGGAGTGGGAGACGGACCTGCGCACGCCGATGCGCGCCGGGGCCTCGGACCGGGAGCTCATGGACGTCGCGCGCGGCGCGGTGGCCCGCAAGGAGGCCGGGCACGGCATGGCCGACCCGTCGTGGACCTACGGCGGCCGGCCCATGAGCATGATCGGCGGATGAGCGCGGCGGCGGGCGTCGTGCTCGCCGGGGGGTCGTCCACCCGGATGGGCGCACCGAAGGCGTCGCTCCCCTGGGACGGCAGCACCCTCCTCGCGCGTGTCGTCGCCGCCCTCGCCCCCGTGACCGCGCGGGTGCTGGTGGTCGCCGCGCCGGCGCAGAAGCTGCCGCCGCTGCCCCCGGGCGTGGAGGTCGTCACGGACACGGTCGACGGGCGCGGCCCCCTGGAGGGGATCGCGGCCGGGCTGGCCGCCGCCGCGGGCACGCACGACCGCGCGCTCGTCGCGGCGGTCGACCTGCCGTGGCTCACCACGGCCCTCGCGGCACGGGTGCTCGCGGGCCTCGACGACGACGCCGACGTGGCCGTGCCCCTGCGCGACGGGCGGGTGCAGCCCCTGCTGGCGGCCTACCGCACCGCGCTCGCGGCGGACGCGCGGGACCTGCTCGACGCCGGCGAGCGCCGGGCCCGCGCCCTGCTGGGGGTGGAGGGGGCCCGGGTGAGGGCGCTCGAGCCGGAGGCGCTCCTGGCCGACCCGGCCGTCCTGGCGGCCGACCCCCGGCTGCGGGGCCTCCATGACGTGGACACGCCCGCCGACCTCATCCGCGCCCGCGTCTGGCGCGTCACGGCGTGAGCTCGGCGGCGCCGCGGCGGCGGGTGCTGGCCGTGCGCGGGGGCGGGAGCCGCTCCCTGCGCGACCGCCTGGCCGCCGAGGAGCCCCTGGAGATCCGGGTGTCCGAGGCCGGCGCGCCCGGGCGGCGGGTCGCGGTCACGATGCGCACCCCGGGCCACGACTTCGAGCTCGCGGCCGGGTTCCTCGTCACCGAGGGCGTCGTGGCGCCGGACGCCGTGACCCGTGTCGCGTACTGCGACGACGTGGAGCGGGAGGACCAGCGCTTCAACGTCACCACCGTGACGTCGCGCGGGCCGGTCCACCTCGGCGAGGCGGCGCGCGCCGTCACCTCCGCGTGCGGCGTCTGCGGCAAGACGAGCCTCGAGGACCTGGAGGTGCGGTGCGACCCCCTCCCGCCGGGACCGGTCGTGGAGCGCGAGGTGCTGCTCGGCCTGCCGGACGCGCTCCGTGAGGCGCAGCGCGTGTTCGACGCGACGGGGGGTCTGCACGCCGCGGGCCTGTTCACCGCCGACGGCGCGGCGATCGTCGCGCGCGAGGACATCGGGCGGCACAACGCCGTGGACAAGGTGGTCGGCAACCGGGCGCTGGCCGGCGCGCTGCCCCTGGCCGGGACGGTGCTGATGGTGTCCGGCCGCGCGGGATTCGAGATCGTGCAGAAGGCGGGCGTCGCGGGGATCCCGGTCCTCGCCGCGGTCTCGGCGCCGTCGAGCCTCGCGGCCGAGACCGCCGAGCGCCTCGGGATGACCCTGGTGGGCTTCCTGCGGGGGGACGGGTTCAACGTCTACACCGGCCCGGAGCGCATCGGGGCCTGACCCACGGCTCAGATCCGGGGCCCCGCGCGCCGTAGTGGGGGCACGCCCCCCGTCCGGATCCGGAGAGCCCCATGCCCGAGCCCCGCCGGCGCCTCCCGCGCCCAACCTACGCGAACATCGCGTCCACGCTCGCTCTCGTGGCGGCCTGCTCGGGCACCGCCGTCGCGGTCGCCCCGCACCTCGGCCAGGGGTCGGTGGGGCCGCGCGAGCTGGCGCCGCAGGCCGTGCGGGCGCAGCACCTCGCCGACGGCGCCGTGGGCGACCGGCAGGTGCGCGCCGGCGGCCTGTCCCAGTCCCGGGTGCGCGGGCTGGTGACGCGCCTGCGCGGGCCGCTGCCGACGGGCGTCGCGCGGGCCGGGCGCATCCAGGCCACCGGCCAGGGCCTCGCCCTCGTCACCGTGACGGGGGCGCCGGCCGCCCCGGCGCGGTACCCGGACGTCCCCCCGGTCATCCTGCAGGGCTTCGCGCCGCCCTACCTGCGGAGCGTCGCGTCCGCGACATCGACGGCCACGTGCCCGGCCGGGACGGTCGCCCTGTCCGGCGGGGTCGCGACGTCGCCCGCGACGGGCACCGTGCCCGGCACCTTCATCCGCGACATCGGCCCGGGCACGGGGACCTACCCCGGGACGTGGTCGTTCAGCGCGTCGCCGGGCGGCGTCTCCCTCGACCAGGAGCGCGGGACGGTCACCGTGACCGCCGCCTTCACCGGCGTCTTCGACTCGCCGCAGGGCTCGCCGGGCGGGTGGTTCACCTCGTCGCCGCGCGCGACCTACCAGCGCGACCCCGCCGATCCCTACCCGCAGTTCTCGATGCGGATCGCGGGGTTCGCACGGCCGGTGCCCGGGCTCGCCGTGCAGGCCGTGGCCTACTGCCTGGAGCTCACGCCGGGGGCGTGAACCCGGCGTTCCCCCGCCGCGTGCGCGGCGGGGGAACGGGAGGGTGCGACTAGCGGACCGTCTTGAGGATGCCGACCGTGGTGGTCGGCGCCCCGGCCAGCGAGCCGAGCAGGGCGCGCACGGTGGCGAGCGGGCCCGTCGGGACGATCTTCACCACGGTGTCGCTGACGCGCTGCACGGTGAAGAGCGACGACAGGTTGCCGCCCGTGAGCGAGCTGGTGATCGTGGTGAGCAGGCCGCCGACCAGCGGGATGCCGGCCGTGACCTGGGAGAGCACCTGGCTGAGGTTCGCCGGGTTGATGCCGACGCAGGCGGTGCCCACGGCGGAGCAGAGCGGCGAGGTGAGGCTCGAGGCGGGGACGAGCTGGATCACCTGCGGCAGGACGCCGCCGTTGAGCACGGCGGAGAGGTTGATCGGGAGACCGTCGAGCAGCGTGATGAGCGGGAGCTCCAGGGTGATGGAGGTCGCGCCGTTGCCACCCGGGGCGCCGGGCTGACCGGGGGCGCCGTTCTGGCCGGGGGCGCCGGGGGCGCCGTTGACGGGCGTGGTGGTGAGACCGCCGGAACCCGGGGTCACGACGACCGGGCCGCCCGGGACGGCCGGGACGGCGACGCCGCACTTGGAGGCGACCTTGGCGAGCTTGAGCACAGCAGCGGCCATGCGGGCGTTCTTGGCCCGGAGCACCTTCACCGAGGCGGTGCGGTGGTTCTTCATGGCGGCCGTGCGGACCTTCTTGGCCGAGGCGACGACCGGCTTGGCGGCCGTGCAGGTGTTGACGCGCTTGACGATGGCGCCGAACTGCTTGTCGGCCTTCTTGAGCTTGACGACCTGGGCTGCCCGGGGCTTCGAGGCAGAGGGGGCGGCGGTCGCAGCGCTCACCACGCCGAGGGCGGTGACGACAGCGATTCCAGCCGCGAGGGTGCGCGTGCGCAGCACGTGGATCCTCCGTGATCGGGGTGGGAGGCGGGCGAGTCCAGGGGCCCGCTGAGTTTCCGTATCGGCACTGGGAAGTAAATGTTGAATCGGGGCCCACGCAGGTGCCCGGGCGTATCCTCCGGGCATGGCGCGCACCCGCCCCCGCCGCCGGGATCTGTGGGTGAGCCTGCGCCCCAACGGCGTGGGCCTCACCAAGCCGAACCACTACCTGGACATGCTCCGGGTGGCCTGGGAGAACCGGCGCGCGCTGCCCTACGCCTCGCGCATCCTGCGCAAGGGCGTCTGCGACGGCTGCGCCCTCGGCGTCGCGGGCCTGCACGACTGGACGATCGACGGCGTCCACCTCTGCACGACCCGGCTGAGCCTGCTCCGGGTGAACACCATGCCGGCCATGGACCACGCCCTCCTGGCCGACGTCGCGCCGCTGCGCGAGCGCACCGGGGCGGAGCTGCGCGACATGGGGCGCCTGGCCTACCCGATGGTCCGCCGCGCGGGTGAGGCGGGCTTCTCGCGGGTCTCGTGGGACACGGCGCTCGACCTCGTCGCCGGGCGCGTGCGCGAGGCGGGCGGCGAGCGGTTCGGCCTCTTCATGACCGCCCGCGGCATCACGAACGAGGTCTATTACACGGCCGGCAAGGTGGCCCGGTTCCTCGGCTCGAACAACGTCGACAACGCCGCGCGCATCTGCCACGCGCCGTCCACGGCGGCCCTCAAGACGATGGTGGGCGCCGGCGCCACGACGATCTCCTACTCGGACCTCATGGAGTCCGACCTGATCGTCCTCTTCGGGTCCGACGTGGCGAACGCCCAGCCGGTCGTCATGAAGTACCTGTACCTCGCCCGCCGCGCGGGGACGAAGGTCGCCGTGGTGAACCCGTACCGCGAGCCCGGCCTGGAGCGGTACTGGGTGCCGTCCAACGCCGAGAGCGCCGTGTTCGGGACGAAGATGACCGACGAGTTCTTCCCGGTCTCGATCGGTGGCGACATCGCCTTCATCGCCGGCGTGCTCAAGGTGCTGGAGGCGACCGGCGGGCTCGACGCCGCCTTCATCGCCGAGCACACGACCGGCTGGGACGAGTTGCAGGGAGCCCTCGACGCGCTCGGGTTCGAGGAGCTGGAGCGGCTCTCCGGCGCGTCGCGTGCCGACATGGAGCGGTTCGCGGCGATGTACGCCGCGGCGGGGTCGGCGATCTTCGTCTGGTCGATGGGGCTCACCCAGCACGCCTTCGGCTCGGACAACGTGCGCGCCGTCATCGACCTCGCGCTCGCGCGCGGCAACGTGGGCCGCCCGGGTGCCGGGCTCATGCCGATCCGCGGGCACTCCGGGGTGCAGGGCGGGGCCGAGATGGGCGCCTACGCCACGGCCCTGCCGGGCGGGGTGCCGCTGGACGAGGACTCGGCCGCGGCGCTCTCGGAGCAGTGGGGCTTCCCGGTCCCGACCCACCCCGGCATGACCGTGGACGAGATGGTGGAGGCCGCCGGCGACGGGCGCCTGGACGTCCTCTGGTCGAGTGGCGGCAACTTCCTCGACACCCTCCCCGACCCCGGTGTCGTGGCCCGCAACCTCGCCCGGGTGCCGGTGCGGGTGCACCAGGACATCGTCCTCACGAGCCAGATGCTCGTGGACCCGGGAGAGGTGGTCGTGCTGCTGCCGGCCGCCACCCGCTACGAGCAGCGCGACGGCGGCACCGAGACGACCACCGAGCGCCGCATCGCCTTCTCGCCCCGCATCCGCGGCCCGCAGGTGGGGGAGGCCCGCACGGAGTGGGAGATCTTCTCCGACCTCGCGGCCCGCGTGGACCCGGACCGCGCCCACCTCGTGGCGACCCCGTCCGGGCAGGCGATCCGGGAGGAGATCGCCCGGGTCGTGCCGCTCTACGCCGGCATCGAGACCCTGCGCGACACGGGCGACCAGGTGCAGTGGGGCGGGCCGCGCCTCTGCGACGGCTGGGAGTTCGCGACCCCCGACGGGAAGGCACGGTTCCTGGTGGTGCAGCCGCCCGAGCGGCGGATCCCCGAGGGGCACCTGATGCTGTCCACGCGGCGGGGCAAGCAGTTCAACTCGATGGTCTTCCGCGCCCACGACCCGCTGACCGGCACCCACCGGGACGCCCTGTTCCTGGCGCGGGAGGACGCGGGCCGGATCGGCGTGGGGGAGGGCGACGCGGTCGTCGTCCGCTCCCGCACCGGCGAGGTGCGGGCCCGCGCCCACATCGCGGCGATGCGGCCCGGCAACGTCCAGATGTTCTTCCCGGAGTGCAACCCGCTCATCGCCCGGGGCGCCCGCGACAGCAGCGGGGTCCCGGACTACAACGCCGTCGTGGAGGTGCTCCCCGCATGAAGGCCGCCGTCTACCACGGTCCGCGCGACATCCGCGTGGAGGACGTCCCCGACGCCACCATCCGCGAGCCCACCGACGCCCTCGTGCGGGTCACCCACGCCTGCATCTGCGGCAGCGACCTCTGGCCGTACCGCGGCGACCTGGAGATCTACGGCCGGCCCGGCCGCACGGGGCACGAGTTCATGGGCGTCGTGGAGGCGGTGGGCCCCGAGGTGCGGACGATCAGGAAGGGCCAGCGGGTCATCGCCCCCTTCGCCTACTCGGACGGCACCTGCGACCGTTGCCGCGCGCACCTCCAGACGAGCTGCCGCACCGGCGGGTACTGGGGCGGCCTGGACGACGGCGGCCAGGGCGAGGCCGTGCGGTGCCCCCTGGCGGACGGGACGCTCGTGCCCCTGCCCGACGACGCCGACCTGTCCGACCCGCGGCTCGCCGCCGCGCTCGCGACCCTCACCGACGTGATGGGCACCGGCCACCACGGGGCGCTCGCCGCCGGGGTCTCCGAGGGCGTCACCGTCGCGGTGGTGGGGGACGGGGCCGTCGGCCTCTGCGCCGTGCTCGCCGCCCGCCGCCTCGGTGCCGACCGCATCATCGCCCTCGGCCACCACGAGCACCGCCTCGGCCTGGCCCGGTCGTTCGGCGCGACGGACATCGTCACCGAGCGCGGCGACGCCGCCGTGGCCCGGCTGCGCGACCTCACCTCGGGCGGCGTGGAGCACGTGATCGAGGCCGTCGGCACGGCCGGCTCCTTCGCCACGGCCATCGGCTGCGCCGTCCCGGGCGGGACCGTCGGTCACGTCGGGGTGCCCGCGGAGCCCGTGAACCTGCTCGACGTCCACGGCCGCAACGTCTCCCTCATCGGCGGCGTGGCCCCGGTGCGGGCGTACATCCCCGACCTGCTCACGGACATCCTCGCCGGCGACCTCGACCCCTCCCCGGTGCTCGACGTGCGCCTGCCGCTCGACGGGGTGCCGGAGGGCTACGCGGCCATGGACGAGCGCCGCGCGCTCAAGGTGCTGGTCGAGGTGGCCCCGGCCTAGATCGGGGAGATCTCCGCGATCTGGAGGATGGCCGTCTGCAGGTCGCAGCCGGTCTCGTCGCGGTGGCGCCGCGCCGCGTCGGTGGTGCGTCCCTGCGCGACGAGGGCGAGCACCTCGCGGGAGAACACGCCGCGGCGGCCCGACAGGGGGTCGCCCTCCATCCCGAGGTAGCGGTGCAGCCGCAGGAGCCGCGCCTCCACCTCGGCGGCCGGGTCCCGGTGGTTGGGGTCGACGCCCATCGCGCCGCGAATGTAGCGCGGCGGCCGCCGGGTGTCAGCGGCGGACGGGCCTCTTCTCGAGCGCGACCTCGAGCACCTGCTCGATGCGGTCGGCCAGCGTGATGCGCATCTCGTCCGCGAGGCCCTCCGGGAGGTCGGCCAGCGCCTCCTCGTTGAGCTTCGGGACGATCACGCCGCGGATGCCGGCCCGGCGCGCGGCGAGCACCTTCTCCTTGACCCCGCCGATGGGCAGCACCTGCCCGGTCAGCGTGATCTCGCCGGTCATCGCGACGTCCGAGGAGACCGGGCGGCCGGAGAGCGCCGACACCAGCGCGGTCGCCATCGTCACGCCCGCCGACGGGCCGTCCTTCGGGACCGCCCCCGCCGGCACGTGCAGGTGGATGTCGTGGCTGCCGAAGAAGCCGTCCTCCAGGTCCAGGCCGAGCGCCCCGGCGCGGCTGCGCACGTAGGAGACGGCGGCCTGGGCCGACTCGCGCATCACGTCGCCGAGCTGGCCGGTCACCGTCAGGCGCCCGCCGCCGGGCATGACGCTCGCCTCCACGAACAGGATCTCCCCGCCCGCGCCGGTCACGGCCAGGCCGGTCGCGACGCCGGGCTCGCGCGTGCGCCGCTTCACCTCGTTGTGGATCCGCTCCGGCCCCAGGATCTCCCGCACCGTGGCGACGCCGGCCGACACCTTCGACGAGTCGCCCTCGGCCACGCGCCGGGCCACCCGGCGCGCGATCGCGCCCAGTCGCCGCTCCAGCTGCCGCACCCCGGCCTCGCGGGTGTACTCGCCGATGACCGTCCGCAGCCCGGCGTCGCTCACGCGCAGCAGCCCCTTCGGCAGGCCGGCCGCCGCGATCTGGCGGGGCAGCAGGTAGCGCCGCGCGATGTGGAGCTTCTCGTCCTCGGTGTACCCGCTCAGCCGGATGACCTCCATCCGGTCGAGCAGCGGCCCCGGGATCGTCTCGAGCACGTTCGCGGTGCAGAGGAAGAGCACCCGCGACAGGTCGAGCGGCAGGTCCAGGTAGTGGTCCCGGAAGGTGCCGTTCTGGGCCGGGTCCAGCACCTCGAGCATCGCCGACGACGGGTCGCCGCGGACGTCGGAGCCCATCTTGTCGATCTCGTCCACCATCAGCACCGGGTTCATGGCCCCGGCGTCGCGGATGGCCCGGACGATCGTGCCGGGCATCGCCCCGACGTAGGTCCGCCGGTGTCCCCGGATCTCGCTCTCGTCGCGCACCCCGCCCACCGAGATGCGGGCGAAGCGCCGGCCCAGCGCCCGCGCGATCGACTGGCCGAGCGACGTCTTGCCGACGCCCGGCGGGCCCACGAAGCACAGGATCGGCCCCTGCGCGTCGGGCTTCAGCCGCGCGACGGCGAGCTGCTCGATGATCCGGTCCTTCACCTTCTCGATGTCGTAGTGGTCCTCGTCCAGCACGGCCCGGGCCCGCTGCAGGTCCAGGTCGTCCTCGGTGAGGACGCGCCACGGGATCGCGAGGATCCAGTCGATGTAGGTGCGCACCACGCCGTGCTCGGCGCCCTCGGCGGGCAGACGCTCCAGGCGGGCCAGCTCACGATCGGCGGCCGCGCGGACCTCCTCGGGCGGGTCGGCCTCCGCCAGGCGCTCGCGCAGCTCCTCGATCTCGCGGCCGGCGTCGTCGCCCTCGCCCAGCTCCTCGCGGATCGCCTTGAGCTGCTGGCGCAGGAAGAACTCCCGCTGCCCCTTCTCCATGTCCGTCTGGACGTCGCTCTGGATCTTCGCGCCCAGCTCCAGCAGCTCCAGCTCCCGCGCGCAGAGCTCGGACAGCCGGCGCAGCCGCGCCCCCAGGTCGACCTCCTCCAGCAGCCCCTGCCGCTCCTCCAGCGTCAGCCGGATCGACGACGCGATGAGGTACGACAGCGCCGTCGGGTCCTCCATGTTCGCCACCGCGATCCCGAGCTCGTCGGGCAGGTGCGGGACGAGGGCGATCATGCGCGTGAACGTGCCGGCCAGGGAGCGGGCGAGCGCCTCCACCTCCTGGGTGCGCTCGGCGTGGTCCGGCACCTCCTCCACCTCGGCGGCGAGGAAGGGGTCGCGCTGGATGTACTCGCCGATCCGCACCCGGCGCAGGCCCTGGGCCAGGATCCGCACCGTCCCGTCCGGCACCCGGACCATCCGCTGCACGATCGCCGCGACGCCCACGTCGTGCAGCAGCTCCGGCGGCGGCTCGGTGCGCTCGGGGTCCCGGCTCGCCACCAGCACGAGCATGCGGTCGGGCTGGTTCAGCACCTCGTCGATGAGCCGGATCGAGCGCGGCTCGCCGATCGCGAGCGGCGCCACCGCGTCCGGGAAGACCACCGTCTCCTTCAGGGGGAGGACGGCGAGGACCGGCGGGATCGGGACCGGCTCCTCGGCAGGCGCATCGTCCCCCGCCTCCTCCACGACCTCGATCGCCACCCCCTCCTCGGCCATCAGGCCGGGCCCCGCACGGTGATCGACACGCGCCGCAGCGGCGGCGAGGGGGCGAGCGGCAGGCGGATGCGCAGGATCCCGTTCTCGTAGGACGCCGTCGCCGCGGCGGGGTCGACCGCCACGCCCAGGCGCAGCCGCCGCTCGAACGGCCCCCACGCGATCTCGGCGTGCTGGTACACCCGGCGGCCCTCGCCGGAGCGGCGGCGCTCGCCGCGCACCACCAGCAGGTCCTCGGTGAGCCCCACGTCGATCGCGGCGGGGTCCACCCCGGCCAGGTCGAGCTCCACGGTGAGCGCCGGCGGCGGCCCGTCGGTCAGGTACACGTCCACCGGGGCGCGGGCCTCGTTGGAGGCCCCGTGACGGCCGCCCGGGAAGAGGTCGGCGAGGAAGCGGTCCACGTCGTCGCGGTACATCGCCCACAGCGTAGTCGAGCGCCCGGCGCGGGGACCGCCCCGGGCGTGCGACGATCACCCCATGCGGGAGCGCCTGCTCGCCCCGGCCGAGGAACCCGGTCTCTGGACCCCACCCGGCCCCGGCACCCGGCTGATGGAGGGGGCCGGCGTGACGGTGGTGGGCCGTCACGGCAACGGCACCGTGGAGCGCCTGCGCATCCGGCCCGGCGGCGTCCCCGCCGCGCTCGCGAGCACCCGCGCGACCGCCCGCCATGAGGGCCTCACGGAGCTCGTCTGGTGGGTGGGTGAGCTGTCGGAGCCCGCCGGCCTCGCCGTGGAGCTCGAGGCGCTCGGGCTGGAGCCCTACGCCGAGGAGCCGCTCCTCGTGACGCTCGTCGCCGAGACCCCGCCCCCCGAGGTGCCCGGGATCGTCGTACGTCGCGTCGACGACCCGCACATGTATCGCACCGCAATGGAAGTCGACTGGGATGCATGGGGGGTGCCGATGCGCGACCGGCGCCGGCGCCGCCGCACGCTCGACGACGACTTCGCGCGCCTCGCGGAGTCGGGGCTGGTGGAGCACCACGTGGCCGAGGTGGACGGCCGCGCCGCCGGGTTCTCGCGCCTGGTGATGACGGAGGACGCCGGGGTGCTGATGGGCGGCGCGGTGGCGGAGTGGGCGCGGGGCCGCGGCGCCTACCGCGCGCTGGTGCGCGCGCGGTGGGACGCCGCGGCGGCCCGCGGGGTGCCGCGCCTGGTCACCTCGGCGGGTGCCATGTCGCGGCCGGTGCTCGGGCGCATGGGATTCACGGCGATCGGCGAGGTCCGCCTGCTGCGCGATCCCGCGCTGTGAGGCTCAGGCGAGGTGGGCGACCGCCTCGATCTCCACGAGGAGTCCCTCGCCGGCGAGGGACGAGACCCCGATCAGAGAGACGGCGCGGCGCTCCGGCGGACCGCCGATGCGGGCGAGCGCGCGGCCGAGCCCCTCGGCGACCGCGCCGGTCGCGGGGCCATCGAGGCCCACGGCGAACACGGTGAGCTTGGCGATGTCGGCCACGGTGCCGCCCGCCCCGGCGACGGCGGTCGCAACGTTGAGCATCGCCTGCTCCGCCTGGTCGGCGTGGCCCGGGCCCGCGAGGGCGCCGCTGGCGTCCCGGCCCACCTGGCCGGCGACGTACGCGATGCGGGTCCCCGTGCCGACGGTCACCTGCGCGTAGGCCTGGGGGACGTGGAGCCCCTCCGGATCGATCACCTCGACACCCATGACGTCCCCTCCTGATCGGTAACGGCGTTATGCATAGCGACGTTATACCATGACGGCGTGCCGCGCACACCCGACCCCGACGTCCGCACCCGCCTGGTCGAGCGCGCCGCCGAGGCCCTCGCCATGGGACGGCCCACCACGCTGCGCGCCCTGGCGGAGGAGGCGGGCACCTCGACGATGGCCGTCTACACGCACTTCGGGGGCATGGACGGCCTGTGGGACGCGGTGCGGGCGGAGGGCTTCGCGCGCCTCCACGCGCGGCTCGCGCGCCTGCGCCCCACGGAGGACCCGGTGCGCGACCTGACCGCGGCGGGGACGGCCTACGTCCTCAACGCACTCGCCAACCCGCACCTCTACGCGCGGATGTTCGACGGGCGGGGAGGGGCGCCGCCGCCGCCCGAGGCCGCGACGGCCTTCGACGTGCTGGTCGACGCCACCCGCCGCTCCGTGGAGGCCGGGCGCTTCGACGGGGACACCGACCCCCGGGGCGCGGCGCTCGAGCTGTGGGCGATGACGCACGGGCTGGTGTCCCTCGTCATCACGGGGGCGCTCCCCCCCGACGAGCTCGTGACGCACCTGCCGCGGATGAGCGTGGCCGCCTTCACCGGGCTGGGGGACGACCGCGCCCGGGCGGAGGGGTCCGTCGGCGCGGCCGCGGTCACCCTGGCGCAGGCCCGGCGGGCGCTGCGGGCGGGTCAGTCCTCCCAGTCGTCCTGACCGGCGAGGTCGGCGTAGGCGCGCCACTCGCGGATCACGAGCTTGGCGTCCTTGCCGCGCACCTCGGGGCGGGAGCTCGCCAGGAGCTGCAGCGCGAGCCCATCCTGCCCCTTCGCCGGCGGGGCGCCCAGCTCGTTGAGCACCGCCCAGACCACGTCCTCGTGCAGCCCCGGGCGCTCCGACAGGATGTAGTCGGCCGCCTCGCCCAGGTCGAGGTCGTCGTTCACCGTCCGGGTGGCGGGGGTCCGCTCACGACGCGGTCGTAGGTGTCGGCCGTGAGGCCGGCGTCCCGCAGCTCCACCTTGCGCACCCGCTCGGTGGGCGTCTTCGGCAGGTCGTCCATGATCCGCAGGAAGCGGGGGACCGCGAAGTACGGCATCCGCTCATCGAGCCAGGAGAGCAGGGAGCCCAGGTCGATGTCCACGTCGGCGTGGGCGACGAGGCAGACGAGGATCTCGTCCTCGGCCGACGCGCCCTCGAGCGCCTTGATGCCGATCGCGGCCGCCTCGAGCACGTGGGGGTGCGAACCGACGATGCGCTCCACCTCCATCGACGAGACGTTCTCGCCGCGGCGGCGGATGTAGTCCTTCACGCGGTCGAGGAAGTAGAGGTAGCCGTCCTCGTCCAGGCGGCCCAGGTCGCCCGTGTGGAGCTTGAGGTTGCGGAAGTCCTCCGCCGTCTTCTCGGGCATCCCGGCGTACGAGCGCATGACGATGTTCGGGATCTTCATGTCGACCACGATCTCGCCCGGCGTGCCCGGGGGGAGCGGCCGGTCGGTGCCGGGCTCCACGACGACCACCTCGAACCCGGGCGTCGCGACGCCGCACGATCCGGGGCGGGGCGGGCGGCCCGGCGGGTGGTACGTGACCATCCCGGTCTCGGTGAGGCCGTAGCCCTCGATGAAGCGGATTCCGAACCGCTCCTCGAACCGCTCGTAGAGGTCCTTCGGCGCCGGCATCGCCATGATCCGGGACACCGTGTGGGCGCGGTCGAGCTCGCCGGGCGGGGTGTTCCAGATGAAGTAGTTGATGGCGCTGACGGTGTTGAGGATCGTCGCGCCGGCGTCCACCACCTGGCCCCAGAACTGCGACGACGAGTAGCGCTCGACGTACGCGATGCGGGCCCCCGCGATCATCGCCGGGTAGGCCGCGAGCACCTGCGCGTTCGAGTGGAAGAGGGGCAGGCACGAGAAGAACGTGTCCTCGGCCGTGACCCCGCAGACCTCGATGTACGTGCGCCCCGAGAAGTAGTCCGACGCCTGCTGCTTGATCGCGCCCTTCGAGCGCCCGGTGGTGCCCGAGGTGAACATGATGCGGGCGTCGTCGGTCCAGCCGACCTCCACGTCCGGGTACGCGTCCGGCGCGTCGAGCAGGACGGACCAGGGCTCCCACCGCACGGACGGGTCCGGGCCGTCGCGCTCCCCGCGCTCCAGCACGATCACATGCTCGAGGTGCGGCAGGTCGGCGGCGACGTGCTCCAGGCGCCCAAGGAACTGGTGGTCCACCACCAGGAACCGCGACTGCGGCAGGTTGATCACCCACGACAGGAAGTCGCCCCGGTAGGCCAGGTTGATCGGGCACTGCACCCCGCCGGCCCGCTGGATGCCGAACCAGGTGGCGAGGTTCTCCTCGCAGTTCGGCATGAGGGTGGAGACCGCCTCGCCCTGCTGCAGCCCGCGCGCGATGAGGGCGTTGGCCACCCGGCTCGCGCGCGCGTCGACCTCGCCGTACGACAGCCACGGGCCGTCGCCCACGCGCAGGTAGTCGCGGTCGGGGTGCTCCTCCGCGCGCCGGCGGAGGATGGAGGGGAGGACCCAGCGCGTGGGGTCCTCGCGCCGGTACCAGTCGGACCACTCGGCCATCGGCCCGGGAGTAGACCACACGGCGGGCGTCGAGGTGGGACCCGGGGGGTCAAGACCGCGCGCCGCCCGGCCGATCCCATCCACGTATGACGCCCCCGCTCGACGAACCCCGGCTCACGGCGCGTGCCCGCCGCAGCCTCGCCCACGGACTGGACGCCCTCGACCCCCACACGGAGGCGCCGCTGCGCGTCCGTGGCCACGCGATCGGTCGCGGCCACGACGTCTTCGACGTCCAGGAGGAGTTCGAGCTCGGCCCCCTCGGCCGGCGGTTCCTGGTCTCGGTCGACGTCCTCGCCCGCGAAGCCCTGCTCCTCCCGGTCGGAGGGGCCCCAGGAGAGATGACATGAGCCCGTCGCTCGAGCCCGTGACCGTCGCCCAGGTCCAGACCCTCTGCCAGCGCGTCCGCTCCGCCGGCTCCCCCAACGCCAAGGCCCGCCCGCCGCTCGTGAACGAGTACAAGCGGCTCTCCGGGATCCTCGGCGTGGACCCGGAGGAGATCGCCACCGGCCTCGACCTGCAGCGGGCCGCCGCCGGCCTGCTCCGTGCCGCCGCGCACGCCGAGGCCGTCGCCGCGCAGAGCCCGGTCGCGCGCCTCCGGCGCGCCGGCCTCCGCACCTCCTAGCGCTCCGGCGCCCACCCGCGAGGGACCCCCGGCGCGCCGCCGCCGGGGCACCCCGGCTGTGCTAGCCTCGCCGGAGCCCGTCCCCGGAGTGGAGTCGTCCTGCTGTGGCACCAGGCCAGCGCATCGCCGTGACGATGGCTTGCGAGGAATGCAAGCATCGGAACTACCAGACCATGAAGAGTCGCCGGAACACGCCGGACCGCATCGAGTTCCGGAAGTTCTGCCGGTGGTGTGGCCGCCACACGCCGCACAAGGAGACGCGGTAGGGCACACGTCCTCCGGGACGTACCGAAGGGTCGTAGCTCAACTGGTAGAGCACCGGTCTCCAAAACCGGGGGTTGGGGGTTCGAGTCCCTCCGGCCCTGTAGTCCACGACGAATGATGGTCACCTGACGATGGCGCGCATCCGACCCGCACGCGGGCAGGACAAGTCGGGGGACGGCGCGCAGCCGGCCCCGGGCGGAGCGCGCGTGCCCGCGAAGCGGAAGTCCGACGCGGCACGTCCGAACCCCAAGCCGAACCAGCCCGGCCAGCGGCGCAAGCCCGAGAAGGCCGGCTCGGTCACGAAGGCCGTCGCGCAGCAGCGCGGCCGGGGCGGCTCCCGCTTCATCTCCGAGGTGATCGCCGAGCTCAAGAAGGTCTCCTGGCCCGACCGGACGACGCTCATGCAGTCGACCGCGGTCGTCCTGGTGGTCGTCGCTATCGTCTCGGTCTATCTCTGGGCGCTCGACTCCATCTTCGAGCGCGTCGTCGACGCGATCTTCTGACCGAGAGGCACTGACAAGCGTGTTCCGCTGGTACGTCATCAACACCTACTCCGGCCACGAGAAGAAGGTGAAGGCCAACCTCGAGCACCGGCTCGTCTCCCTCGGGCAGCGCGAGCGCGTGCGCGACGTCGTCATCCCGACCGAGCAGGTCGTGGAGACGAAGGACGGCCAGAAGGTGCAGACCGAGAAGCGCCGCCTGCCGGGGTACGTGCTGGTCAACATGGACATGACCCCCGACGCGCTGTGGCTCGTGAAGAACACGCCCGGGGTCACCGGATTCGTCGGTGGCGGCGGGCGCGAGAACGAGCCCGTGCCGCTCACCCAGATGGAGGTCGACCGCCTCCTCAACGTCGCGACCCAGGAGCGCCCGAAGGTCCGGGCCGACTTCACGGTGGGCGAGAGCGTCAAGGTCATCGCGGGTCCCCTCTCCGACTTCACCGGTGAGATCGCGGAGATCAACGCCGAGCAGGCCCGGCTCAAGGTCCTGGTCAGCATCTTCGGCCGCGAGACGCCGGCCGAGCTCTCGTTCGACCAGGTCAAGAAGCTCACCTGATCCCACGCCGGGGCCCGCGGCCCCGGCACACCGCAAACCCGGGGCGGCCGCCCCGCGATCGAGGACGTCATGGCGAAGAAGGTCCTGCAGGTCATCAAGCTCCAGATCCCCGCCGGGCAGGCGTCCCCCGCCCCGCCCGTGGGTCCGGCGCTCGGTGGCGCCAGCATCAACATCATGGAGTTCTGCAAGGCGTTCAACGCGCAGACCCAGTCGGGCAACGGCACCATCACCCCGGTCGAGGTGACGGTCTACGAGGACCGCTCGTTCACCTTCATCACGAAGGTGCCGCCGGCCGCCGTGCTCATCCGCCAGGCCCTCGGGATCCCGAAGGGCAGCCCGGAGCCGCACAAGGAGAAGGTGGCGAACCTGACGCGCGACCAGCTGCGTCAGATCGCCGAGACGAAGATGCCCGACCTCAACGCGAACAGCGTCGAGTCGGCCATGGAGATCATCGCGGGGACGGCGCGTAGTATGGGCGTGACCGTCGACGCGGCGTAGCAGGGGAGCACGAGAGATGGCGAAGCGCGGCAAGCGCTACCAGCAGGCGAAGTCGGAGATCGACGCGGAGCGCGTCTACCACCCCCTGCTCGCGGTGAAGATGATCAAGGAGCAGGAGCTGACGCGCTTCGACCCGACGGTCGAGGTGCACATGCGGCTCGGCGTCAACGTGCGGCACGCGGACCAGCAGCTGCGCGGGACGATCTCGCTCCCCCACGGGACCGGCAAGGACGTGACCGTCGCGGTGTTCGCCGAGGGCGACAAGGCCCGTGAGGCCGAGTCCGCCGGCGCCGACGTGGTCGGCGGCGACGACCTCGCCAAGCGCATCCAGGAGGGCTTCGACGACTTCGACGTCGCGATCGCGACGCCGGACATGATGGGCACGGTCGGCAAGCTCGGCCGCATCCTCGGCCCCTCGGGCAAGATGCCGAACCCCAAGAGCGGCACCGTGACCTTCGACGTCGGCAAGGCCGTCACGGACGTCAAGGCCGGCAAGGTGGAGTACCGCACGGACCGCGCCGGGATCATCCACATCGGCATCGGCAAGCGGTCCTTCGAGGAGCGCCAGCTCATCGAGAACTACCAGGCCGTGCTCGAGGAGATCGTCCGGGTCAAGCCGGCGGCCGCCAAGGGCAAGTACCTGAAGTCGATCACCATGGCCCAGACGATGGGCCCGGGCATCCCGGTCGACACCACCCGCACCGCGGCCGCCGAGGTCCTGGAGGAGCCGGCGGCCTAGCCCCGCAGCACACGGACCGACCGTAGACCCACGGGGGCGGCTCAGCCGCCTCAAACGCCCGCGAGGGCGCCCGTGCGAGGCCGGCGACCAGCACCGACGGGGACCCGTTCACGGGTCGCCTCCGCTGTCGCCCGCCCGCAGGGCGGGAGACACAGATGGAGGTGACACCCTGAACCGAGACGAGAAGGCCGCAGCGATCGCCGCGCTCACCGAGCGCATGGCGGCGTCGACCACGGTCATCGCGACCGACTTCCGCGGGCTCACGGTCAAGCAGCTCGGCGAGCTGCGCGACAAGCTCCGTGAGGCGGACACCGAGTACACGGTGGTCAAGAACACGCTCGCCCGGCGCGCCGCGAACGAGACCGGCCGCGAGGGCCTGCTGCCGTACCTGGACGGGCCCACCGGCCTGCTCTGGGTCAACGGCGACCCGGCCGTGGCGGCGAAGGCCCTCGACGGCTTCGCCTCCGAGCACTCCGAGGCGATGACCGTGAAGGGCGGCCTGCTGGACGGGGCCGACCTCCAGGCGGCCGACGTCACGCGGCTCGCGAAGCTCCCGTCGCGCGAGGTGCTCCTGGCACAGCTCGCCGGTGGCATCGCCTCCCCGCTCACCGGCCTGGCCGGCGGCCTCAACAACCTGATCGGCGGTCTCGCCCGCTCCCTCGGCGCCCTGCAGGCGCAGAAGGAGTCCGAGGAGTCCGCGGCGGCCTGACGCCGTCACACCACCTTTCACAGCGACACACGAGGAGACACACGCATGGCGACGACCGAGGAGTGGATCGAGGAGCTCAAGAGCATCTCCGTGCTCGAGCTCTCGGAGCGCATCAAGGCGATCGAGGAGACCTTCGGCGTCTCGGCGGCGGCCCCCGTGGCCGTGGCGGCCGCGCCGGCGGGCGGCGGTGACGGCGGCGGCGGTGCCGCGGCCGAGGAGCAGACGGCCTTCACCGTGAGCCTCGACGCCGCGGGCGACAAGAAGATCCAGGTCATCAAGGTGGTCCGCGCGGTCACCGGGCTCGGCCTCAAGGAGGCCAAGGAGCTCGTGGACAACGCCCCGAGCGCCGTGAAGGAGGGCGTCACCAAGGAGGAGGCGGACTCCATCAAGGGCCAGCTCGAGGAGGCCGGGGGCATCGTCACCCTGAAGTAACGAGGCTCACCCCTCCGGCAGTACCCGGCGGCCGTCCACCTCTCCAGGTGGACGGCCGTCGTCGTCTCTGATTCCCTCCGCCGCCGTGCGCCGCGCCGTCCTCATCGCCGTCTCCGCCGCCCTTGCGGCCACGGCCCTCGCCCCCTCCGCGCACGGCGCGCTCCTCTCGCAGGGCGGTGTGCGGATGGGCGCCGACGCGCTCTGGAGCCGCGGGGCGCTCGGGCAGGGCGAGACCGTGGCGATCCTCGACGAGGGCTTCGCCGGGCTCGACCGCTCCATCGCGCTGGGCGAGCTGCCCCCGCGGGACCGGCTCACGATCCGCCTCTTCGACTCGGCGTCCGGTGAGGGCGGCCAGACCGAGTTCGGCGTGCCCACCCAGCACGGCGTCCGCATGGCCGAGCTCGTGCACGACCTCGCGCCGCAGGCGCGCCTCGTGCTGGTGGGCTACCGCACCCAGGAGCAGTTCGCGCAGGCGGCCGCCTGGATCGCCGCCGAGGGGATCCCGGTCGTCTCCCACTCCAACTCGTTCCTGACGCCGCCCTTCGACGGCACGGGCCCGGCCGCGCGCGCCGTGGACGCCGCCGCCGCGGCGGGCGTGCTGTGGGTGAACTCGGCGGGCAACTACGCCCAGCGCCACTGGCGGGGCACACCGGGGGCCGACGGGGCCGTGATCCCGGTCGCGCCGGCGGCGGGCACCCCGATGCTCTTCAGCCTGGCCTGGGCGAACCCGGCCGTGGCGGCGACGCTCGCGCTGGAGCGCCAGGACGCGTCCGGCGCCTGGGCCGAGGTGCAGCGGGGCGCCCACGCGACCCCGGTCAACGTGGTGACGACGCCGCTGGTGGCCGACGGCGCGCCCTACCGGCTCGTCGTGCGGGTCACCGCGGGGGGGCCGGCGCCGTTCGACCTCTGGTCCCAGACCGTCGGCTTCGGGGCCCTCGCGGTCACCGACGGCTCGGTCCCGACGCCGGGCGACGCCGCCGGCGCCCTCACCGTGGGCGCGGTCAAGTGGACCGGCGTGGACCGCGAGCCCTACTCCTCGGTGGGACCGACGTGGGACGGCCGCCTCAAGCCCGACGTCGTCGGGCCGACCTACGTCACCTCGAACCCCGAGTGGCCCGGCACGGCCGGCACCTCCGCCGCCACGGCGCACGTCGCGGCGGCGGCCACGCTGCTGCGCCAGGCGCGCCGCGCCGCGGGCCTGCCGGTGGCGCCCGCCGACATCCGCCAGGCGCTCGCCGCGACCGCGCTCGACCTGGGCGCGCCCGGGCCCGACACGTCCTACGGGGCGGGCATGGCACGCCTGGACGCCGACGGGCCGTCGCTGCTCGTGCGCGTCTCGGGTGGAGAACGACGTGTCGTGCGGGTCAGGTCCGCCGACGCCGGTACGATCCGCCGCGTGCGGATCGCGATCGACGGGCGCGGCGTGAGGGCCGTGGGACGCCCTCGGACGGGCGTGCGCCTGCCGGCGCTGTCCCCGGGGACCCACCGGCTCGAGGTCGTCGCCGAGGACATGGCCGGGAACATCACCCGGCGCGTGAGGACCCTGCGGGGCGCGCCGCGGTGAGGCGCGCGGCCCTCCTGACCGCGGCCGCGGCGGCCCTCGCCGCGGCGGCGGCGCACGCCGGCGCGGGCGCGGCCGCCCCGCCCGCGTCGCTGACGGTCGACGCGAAGCCCGGCCAGGTGGCCCGCGCGGCGGCCGGGCTGCAGCGCGCCGGCCTGCGGATCCAGCGCCGCCAGGGGCACAGCCTGCAGGTCGTGGCCGACCCGGTCCGCGCCGACGCCCTCGGCGACCTCCCGGGCGTGGCCGGCGCGCGCGTCGCGAGCGGCGCCTTCGGCGACGACGTCGCGGTGAGCCAGGGCCTCGAGCGCTCCGGCGCCGACGTGCTCGGCCGCGTGGGCGGCGGGGGCGAGGGGCTCACGATCGCGATCCTCGACATGGGCTTCGGGCAGGGCCTCGCCCGGCTGCAGGGCCTCGGCGAGCTGCCCCCGGCGGCGCGCCTCGAGACGCTCTCCTTCGACGCCGCCAACGGCCTCGCCGGGCGGAACGCCTACGGCAACCGCACGAACCACGGCGAGATCGTCGCCCAGACGGTCTTCGACTACGCCCCGAACGCGCGCTACATCCTCGCGAACTACCACACCGAGGCGGACTTCCAGGCGGCCACCGAGGCGCTCATCCAGCGCCGCCCGGACATCGTCGTCCACTCGAACTCGTTCATCGAGGGCCCGTTCGACGGCACCTCGCCCTCGGCGCGCGCGGTCGACCGCGCGGCCACGGCGGGGATCCTCTGGTTCAACTCGGCCGGCAACTACGCCCGGCTCCACTGGTCCGGGCCGTGGGCGGACGCCGACGCCGACACGGACCTCGACTGGCCGAACGGCGACAACTGGAGCTTCGGCCGCGGGGCCGGCAACCCGATCACGTTCGCCCTCTCGTGGACCTCGCCGCCCGGCTCGCCCGCGACGGACCTGGACCTCGTGCTGGAGCGCCTCGAGGCGACCGGCACCTGGACCCCCGTGGCGGCCTCCGCCGACCGCCAGGTGGAGGGGAGCCCCTCGGCCGAGAGGATCGTGGGCTACTCGCCACCGGCCGACGCGACCTTCCGGCTGCGCGTCCTCCACATCGGCGGGCCGAAGCCCGTCGGCGACCTGACCCTGTTCTCGCGGGAGATCCCGCTCGCCGACATCGGCGGCAGCGTCACGAGCTCCATCCCGACGCCCGGCGACGCCGCGGGGGCGATCGCCGTCGGCGCGGTCGACTGGCGCGGCAATGCGTACAAGTCGTACTCGTCGCAGGGGCCGAGCGACGACGGCCGGGTGAAGCCCGACCTCGTGGCCCCCACGGACACCCGCATCATGGGCCCCGAGGGCTTCCGCGCCGTGGGCGGCACCTCCAACGCCGCGCCGAACGCGGCCGGCGCGGCGGCCGTCCTGCTCGCGGCCGAGCGCCGCGCCGGGCGGGCGCCGACGGCCGCCACGATCCGCGGCGCCCTCATCGAGGGCGCCCTCGACCTGGGCGACCCCGGCCCCGACGGGGTCTTCGGGTACGGCCGCGTGCGCGTCAACCTCACCCCGCCGCGCATCGCGAAGCCCACGCCCGCGCCGCTCGCGGCCGTGCGCGGGCGCATCGCCGTGAAGTTCACCGCGCTGTCGCGCTCGCGCGTCTCCACCTGGACGCTCGCCATCGACGGGCAGCCCGCGATCCGCAACGCCCAGACCTATCCCCGCGGGATCACGGTCGACACCCGCCGCCTCCCCGACGGCTGGCACCAGCTCGACGTGCAGGCGAAGGACTTCCCGGGCAACGTCGGCACCTCGTCCTGGTCCGTGCGGGTCGACAACACCCGGCCGACGCTCGCGGTCCGCCGCGTGGCCCAGAAGCGCCTGCGCCCGGCCCGCGTGCCGGGCCGTGGTCCGCGCCCCGTCCGCCGCCAGGACGTCCGGCTCATCGCCGCCATCGCCGACCCCGGGACGACCGGGACGATGACGGCGACGATCACCGCGCGGCCCCGGCGCGGCCCCGCCCTGCCGGAGCGGACGGTCAAGGTGCGGCAGGGGCAGGCGGTGCCGATCAAGCTGGGTCCCGTGCCCGCCGGCCGCTGGCGCGTGACCGTGGACCTGCGCGACCGGGCCGGCAACGCGGCCTCGGCGACGCGCTCGATCCTGGTCCGCTGACGGCGGAATCGGTGCGCCGCCCTTGCGGTCACCTCGTGCCGTCGCGCACAATGCCGCACGGCGCCACCGCCGCCCCACGGCGCTGGCGACACCTCGACCGGGAGGAATCACCCGATGCCGCTGGACAGGGAGCTGAAGAGCGCGCTGCGCGACAAGGTCTCGACGGCCAACAAGACGAACGTCGACGCGGTCGCCGACGAGGTGAACGCGGCCCTCGCGACGCTCGACGCCGACGACAAGGACCACGCCCGCCTGCAGGGCTGGCTCGAGGACCTCTCCACCGTCAAGGGCGGCGGCGTCCCCGGCAAGTTCTCCTGATCCACGCGCCGCGCCGTCCGCCCGCGGGGCGGACGGCGGCGCGGGGACAGGCCCTCAGCGCCCCCGGGTGCGGGGGGTCTGCAGCAGGCGCTGCAGCCGGCGGGTCTCGGCGAGCGCGTTGACCGGCCGCCGGTCCGAGGGCACCGAGCGGCCCCGCTGGATGCGGCCCTCGCGGCCCTCGCGGGCCTCGACCCAGCGCTCGTAGGAGGCGATGAGCTCGAGGAGGCTCTCCACGAGCCCGATGCCCTGCGGCTCGCCGGAGTAGGGCTGGCCGTCGAGCAGGAGGGTGCGGCCGTCGGCGAGCCACGCCAGCTCGCCCTCGCCGGGGCGCGCGGCGCGCACGCCGGCGAGCGAGACGCGCACGGCCAGGCCGTGCCACTCGCGCTTCAGGACGCCGGGCTCCACGGCGGGGCGGAACCCGAAGGCCCGCATGCGGCGGCGCTCGTCCGGGGACGTCCACTGGCGGTGCGTGGCCTCGAGGAGCGTCCGCAGGCGCTCGTGCATCCCGTCGCCGGACGGGCCGTCGGCGTATGAGGGGAGCGACGCCATCGCGCCAGTATGCATCACGGGGGCGGACGACCGCGGGCGCGGCATCCGCGTGCGGTGGTACGATCACCGGCCTTGGCCGACGGGTTCCTTCGAGGGTGGCTGCCCCGCGCACCGCAGCCCCTCACGGCCGCTCGCTCTGATGCGGGCGTGACCGTTGCGGTCGGAGCCTGCCCGCTGATATCGTCCGCCGTTGCGCCCGAGCCGGTCCGCCGGCTCCCCGCCGTCCCTCGCCCGCTCTCGTCAGGAGGCCTCGCGACTTGAGCACCCGCCCCGCTGCCCGCGTCCGCCACTCCTTCTCCAAGCAGGAGAAGGTTCGTGACGTCCCCAACCTCATCGACATCCAGCGCTCGTCCTTCGAGTGGTTCATCGAGAAGGGCCTGCGCGAGACGATCGACGACATCTCGCCGATCGAGGACTTCACCGGCACCCTCGCGGTGCAGTTCGGCAAGTACACGCTCGGCGGCTGGGAGCCGGGCATGCCGTACGACCACATCCAGCCGAACGACCCCATCAAGGACTGCCGCGAGAAGGACATCACCTACGCGGCCCCGCTCACGATGGAGGTCGCCTTCGTCAACCGTGAGACCGGGGAGATCCGGGAGCAGAAGGTCTTCATGGGCGACCTGCCCCTGATGACCGACTGGGGCACGTTCATCATCAACGGCACCGAGCGCGTCGTCGTGACGCAGCTCGTCCGCTCCCCGGGCGCCTACGTGATGGAGCCCAAGGACCGCGAGAAGCAGGTCTTCATCGCGAACCTGATGCCGTCGCGCGGCTCCTGGGTGGAGCTCGAGATCGACAAGAAGGGCCTCGTCCACGTCCGCATCGACCGCAAGCGCAAGCTGCCGGTCACCACGCTGCTGTTCGCGCTGGGCTACTCGCGCGACGACGTGGCGAACCTCTTCCGCCACCCGGAGGACCCGGACCGGGTCAACCCCTTCATCCAGGCGACCCTGGACAAGGACACCACCGAGGGCAACCCGCAGACCGGCGACCGGACCTCGCTCGAGGACCTCGAGAAGACCGTGTCCGAGATCCACGCCCTCGCGCAGGGCCTGGAGGACAAGGGCGCCGAGGAGCGGGCCGCCGTCGAGGCCGAGATCGAGAAGCTCGAGAAGAAGCTCGACCTGCGGGCCGGCGACATCATGCAGCACGCCCTCATCGAGGTCTTCAAGAAGCAGCGCCCGGGCGAGCCGCCGACGGTGGACAACTCCCGCGCGCTCGTGAAGTCGCTCTTCTTCGACCCGAAGCGCTACGACCTCACCAAGGTCGGCCGCTACAAGCTCGACGCCCGCCTGGGCC